>JAEEGL010819450.1_pt1 | contig 15584 bp, 21 predicted proteins | sample 9134231 | NCBI WGS metagenome assembly JAEEGL01 (sample SAMN16246548, study PRJNA631951) | gut metagenome | biome: gut microbiome; feature: rumen; material: fiber-attached | host: Bos | place: Iran: Karaj | collected 2018-10
GGCTACGAGGCAATATTGCACTATAGATGTAGCATAATAAAGTGGTGGAAGGGGATGGGGTCGAACCATCGAACCCGAAGGAACAGATTTACAGTCTGCCGCGTTTGACCACTTCGCTACCCTTCCATATAAATGGTGCCGGAAATAGGACTTGAACCCACAACCTACTGATTACAAGTCAGTTGCTCTACCAATTGAGCTATTCCGGCAAAAAAAATGGTGGGCGTTATAGGACTCGAACCTATGACCCCTTGCTTGTAAGGCAAGTGCTCTAACCAACTGAGCTAAACGCCCGAAATTCATTGACATAAATAACTATACCATAAGGTTTTACTTATGTCAATACAAATTTTAACTATTTTTGATTTTTTTTAGAGACTCGTCAATCCATATTGGAAGTTTATATTCCAACGTTTTAAACCCTAATGGTGTCTCTTTAATCATTTTTCTTTTTAGTGGTATCTTCTTCTTATAATCAATATTCTTTATACTAAGTTTAAGATGACCTAGTTCTTCATCAACATCAAGTATTTCAACTTGTATTAAATCACCAATTTTTACAAAATCATTTATATTTTTTACAAAACCATGTGATATTTCAGAAATATGTATAAGTCCGGTATAATAATCATCGCAAGATACAAACACACCATACGATTCTATGCCAGTAACGGTACCACGTACTATTCGTCCTTTCCTTATCTTAGACATACAACCACCTGAGAAGATTATACCATAGTTTTAATAATAAAAAAAGTCTTTACAATGGTAGTTTATTAGTATATAATACATCTTGGTGATTGAAATGAAGGAACAAGAACAAAAAATTATAGAAATAATTGATAAACTTAGACCATTTTTAATCAGTGAGGGTGGTAATATTGAATTCGTTAAATACGAAGATAATATTGTATATGTAAAAATTATGGGAGCTTGTGTTAATTGTCAGATGTTAGATGTTACTTTAAAAGATGGCATAGAAGCTGCAATTATAAATGAGGTACCTGAAGTATTAGAAGTTGTTACTGTTATGTAACCATTCTATTGTTGGTAAATTAGTGTTTTGTTTTACCAATATATATAGTTTTTTTAAGAGTGATTCAAATGAATTACTCTTTTTTATTATAATATCAACATCTTCTTCCTTGCTTAGTCCTTGAATAATATTATCATACATATCAAAATAATATGATGGATATATTAATCGTGCCATAAAAAGTATATATTCATCACTAGTTAGTTTTATTCTTTTTAATTCTTTCAATGTTTTATCAATATCTAAATTACCATATATAGCATTAATTTTAATATATTCGGCAAGGTCTCTTGTTATATTATCTATTGTAATGTTAATAGGATTAGTAAAATTATTAAATGTCTCATTATAATTTATTCTTTTATGCGCTATATTAATACGTATATTTTTGTAATTAACATAATTTAATAAACCTATTGCGCATTCACATAACCCAGAATAGTAACTAAAGCTTTCTTTTAATGTTTTATATTTTAATCCTAATTCACTCATTTGGTATTCATAATAATCTATCTTGTTTCCCCATAATTGTTTCCAGTTTAAAACCCGATTTGATCTTATATAAACATCGTAATTATATATATTATTTATATTTATATAGTCTTCATTACTTATATTTCTTTTAATTAATATATATTTATCTCCATTATATATAGTTATTGGTGAATTATCTTTGTTTATAATTATTTCATGACAATATATATTATATGTTATAAGAGTATAATACATATTCATTAAATCATTAATTTCACCATTAAATTTAATAAACTCATAATTATTAAAATATATATTATTGTCAATATTTTTATATTCATCTATATCTATTCCATAATAATATTTTATAAAGTTTTTCATATTATATTTTATTCAATAAAAAAATAATTAGTTATATTAACTAATTATTGTCCACTTATTGGTTGTTCAGCAACTGGTTCTTCACCAACTACTATTTTTTTAATTTCAGCAAGTTTACTATTTAATTCTTCAATTTGTTTTTCTAACTCTTCATTTTTACCTTGTTCTTCAAAGAACTTAGCTCTATAGTCAATAACTACTGTTTCTTCATTACTGTTTACTACAGGAGTGCTTGCTGCTTGTTGTTCAAATTCAACATTCAAGTCGTCTCTTACTATATCTTTTAATAATCTAAATTTCTTTTTACCAAGTATTTTTAATTTTTGTAACATACTTAATGGTAAAATTTGGATATCTGGATCAGCCACTTTTGTTTTAGCTGTTTCAACTATTTTTGATATTGAAGTTTGTACTGCTTTCCATTCTTCTGGATTAGTTATTTCTACACCAATCATAAATCCTGTTTCTTGAGGACCAGTTTCTGTGCTTTTTACTTCTTTTCCTACTTGAGTTAAATATAGTACAACATAACCATTTTCATCTATTTCTTTGGTTGTATAAATGAAATAATATTTTGAATTGTATAAATAAAACAAACAATTTACTTCTTCTTCTATTCCATTTTCCAAAATGATACTTAGTTTTTCCATAATTCACCCTCTTTTATTCTAAAATAATTATAAAGCAATATAAGAAAAAAATCAATAGTAAAAGATGTTTAATAATAAACATCTTCTAAGTATAATCCACATGCAGGAGCACATTTCCCTGCTTTGGTTCTATCTTGAGCTTTTAATATTTTTTCAATATCACTACATTTATATTTGTGCTCTCCTACTTCTATTAATAGACCTACTATATTTCGTACCATATATCTCATAAATCCAGTACCAATTAAAGAAATAATTATTGTATTATTCTTTTTTTCTAATTTTGTACTAATTATGGTACGTTCATAATCTTCGTAATCATCACCTTTTACAAACGATTTAAAATTATGTGTTCCTTCTATATATATAAGTCCTTTTTTCATTTCGTTTATATCTAAATCTTTACAATATTGATATATGTAGTCCTTTTCAATTGGATTATATTCACCAATATTTATCTTATATATATATTCCTTCTTTTTTACATCAAATCTTGCGTGAAAATTATCGCTTACCTCTTTTACATCTTTAATATATATGTCATCTGGTAATATACTATTAAGTGCTCTTTTTAAATTGTTTGGTTTGATGTTTATAACTAAATCAAAGTGTGCATACTGATTGTTTGCATGCACTCCTTTATCTGTTCTTCCTGATGATGATACTAAAACTTTTTTATTAGCATTTATTTCTTTTAATGCTTTCTCTAATTCTCTTTGTATGGTTCTTTTTCTAGGTTGTTTTTGATAACCATTATATTTTGATCCATCATAAGAGTATCTAATTAAGTATCTCATAAATCACTTCCTAATTATAACTATAATTAACAAGAATAAGAAGAATACAAACAAAAATATCGATAATAGATTAGTTCTTTCTATATTTATAACATAAAAATTAGTCTTTAAATTACTATCAAATTTATTTTTCTTATATTCTGCATATTCTAATCTTGCGAAAAGTCTATGTCTTAATCCATATTTTTTAATACCACGTTCTTCTTGAAATTCTCTTATTTCATCTTTTGACATGAAGATAGAATTAATATAATATAGTTTTAAAGTTATTCTGTATGATATATATTTATTTCTTATTATCTTATATATTAAAGAATTTGTCTTTTGAAAATTTAATTCTAATATAAATAAATCTATAAGAAGAATTATAACTATGAATTTATATATCAATATAAATTTAATACCAAATATTAACATTAGAATGATTAATACTATTATATTTAAAATTGAATAATTCTTTAAAATTCTTAAATACTTATTTAATTTTTCACTATTAATTAAAATTATGTATATTACTAATAGAGGTACAAATAAATTAATATAAATAGATTTTGTTATAATAAACATTAGTATTATAAATATCATTATAAAAAATTTAGCAAAAAGTGTAATACTATCATATATTTTATTGTGCATTTCTATATATCTCCTTTATTAAATCGTTTATATTATCCCTATTTAATAACCTCTTTTTTGTCTTCTTTTTTACTTCAGAATAAAAATTAATAATTCTTGGTTCTGCTAAATCAAATGATTTTAATAATCTTTTATTATTAAAGAAATCATATTTATTATCACATATAACATATGTGTTTTTTTCTTTATATATAATTAAATTAACTGATTGCAATAAAAATTCACTATCTGTTGATTGTAATATTATTATTCTATCTTTACGCTTTTCTCTTTTTAATATTTTAATTAATGTTTTTTTACTTTTAATATCTAATCCTACAGTTGGATTTTCTAAAAGTAAAACAGGTTTATTTTCTAACAATGGTATTATTATAGATATTTTTTTATATTCACTATTACTTATATTACTATAATTTCTATATAGTATTTTTTCATCTAAATCAAATTGTTTTAATAATTCAGAAAGTTCATCTTCATCATATTTTGGATTACTATATTTAATATCTTCTAATATACTAATATTAAATAATTTTTTAGGAATATATGATGTATTTATTTTTTTAAAATCACTTATTAATTTCTGATCTAAAATAGTAGTTATTTTACCTTTTAATATAGTTATGTTTTCTACTTCCATATATTATCCACCAACTCACTATTGTTATTGTATAATTCTTTTACTACACCATATGCATATAGTTTATGTGATAATTCTAAACTAAATGGTAATTCTGAATTATTCTTAACAAGAAGATTTTCTAATTTTTTTATTGATGTTTTTTCTCTTATTATTTCTACTTTTGATTTAGTCATTACAAGTATTTTATTAGCATATTTAAAATATCTACTATCGTTTGTTACAAGTATTACTGATGCATTCATACTAATTAAGTAATTGATAAATTTTACTTTGTTAGATTCGTGTAATTCATCAAGTGTGTTATCTATTATAACTAATTTTGGATTGTGTATTATTGAGTGTGTTAACAACATCATTAGTTTTTCTTCATTATTTAATTCATTGCTGTTTTTTTCTAATAGATCTTCTATACCGAGTTTTTTTGTGATTCCATATACAGTTTTTTTAACTTTTTCTTCACTATAGTTTAAATTTTTAAGTGGTTTTGAAAGATATTCAAACACATTATCTTCCATTATTTCAGAAAAATCTGATATACATCCGATATCTTCTCTGCAATATTTAAAGTTAATATCTCCTTGATATTTAGTTAAACCAAGTATAGCGTAGATAAGCGCAGTTTTACCCACACCGTTTTTACCCACTAATATATTGAATGATTTTTCAGTTATATTAAACGAGATATTATTAAAAATATTTCCACAATTTAAATTTTTTACACTTAATATATTAACCATAGAATCACCGTTTTATTATTATATTATACTTTCTATCTATTTGCAACAAAAAAAGTAAGTATAAGCACTTACGAAAATATTATGATGGTAAAAGCGATTATTATAATTATTATAATAACCATTAATAATACCATAATCTTATTATTTGTTTTAGAAACTTGAACATTTAAGTCTTTTAAATCCTCAAAGTCTTTTTTAGTAAGACCAAAATTAGTAGTATAGAAAGATCTATCTACTTCTTCTTTTTCTTCTATTTCTTTTTCTTTTTCTTCTTCTATTATTTTTTTAATTGATGAAGCATCACCTACTACAGTATCAGATTTTAAATCATCTAATAATCCTCCATCATCATCTGAGTCTACTGCTTCTACTATAACTTCTTCTTTTTCTTCTATTTCTTTTGGTTCCACTTTTGATTTATGAATTATATTTTTTAATTCCTTATAACTATTTTCATCTAATTTACGGTGATTATCATCAATAGTAGTACTATTTTTAACTTTATTTAATATATCATTAATATCATAGTTTTTTTCTTCTTCAGGTTCTACAACAACTTCTTCTTTATATTCTTCTTTTTCATCTAATAAAGTTCTTAATTCTCTTTCTTTTCTATAATTTTCACGGTTGTTTAGCATTTTCTTTACACGCGAAATATCTATTTCGTTATTGTTTTCAATAGTTTCTACACCTTCAATATTAGTGTAGCTATCAAGATTTTGTATTTGATCATACAAACTCTTATTCTTACTACTACGACCAGTCGCTAATTCATGATTTTCATAATATCTTTCCATTCTACTAGCCATATTATCACCCTAACTATAATATATCATACTTTTTTAAATAATTAAACATATACCTTGCTTTTTTTACCTATTTTATTTATAATTTGTATAGGAGGAAGTTATGAAATTAAATGTTAATAAAGATTTATGTTTAGGATGTGGTGCTTGCTGTGCAACAGCACCAGATATTTTTGAAATAGGAGAAGATGGACTTGCTACTGTAAAAGTAGAAGAAGTTGCTGAAGAATTTATTGAAGATGCACTAGATGCAAAGGATGGTTGTCCTACATCTGCAATAGAAGAAGTTAATGAAGATGCATTAGATGCAAAAGACGGTTGTCCTACATCTGCAACAGAAGAAGTTAATGAAGATGCATTAGATGCAAAGGATGGCTGTCCTACATCTGCAACAGAAGAAGTTAATGAAGAAGAAAAAGAGAATAATTAATTATTCTCTTTTATTTCTGCGTCACACATAAAACATTTATCTAATTTTTTAGAATTCAAAGTACCGCATTTAGGACATTTATTATATCCTATTTTTTTTGTATCTATTGATTCGTTTTCAACCAAATGATCTTTATGATCCATATCTTGTTTTTTATATTTATCTATTTTTTCTTTATTATAATATGAATTTGGTTGTCTATTAATCTGATAAGATGCTTCATTATTAACTGAATTTGGTTCACGTCTAGGTTGAGGTTTTGTTAGATCCTTATTTAATATATTATTAATATAATCGTTAACAGTGGTTTGTTGTGCTTGAGCTGCCTTTGATATTTTAACAAAAATAATAATTATTATTACAAAAAGTATAAAGCCTGGCATTTAATCACCTCTCACCATATAATTTTTTAACTTCTTTTATGCTAAGTTCTCTATAACTACCTGATTTAACTCCATCAAGTGTTAAAAAAGCAATACTTTCTCGTTTAAGCTTTAAAACAGGATATCCAATTGCTTCAAACATTTTTTTAACTTGATGATTTTTTCCTTCATGTATTATTAATTCTACTACACTAGAATTATTTTTTTTATCAATTTTAAGTATCTTAGCTCTAGATTTACTTGTCTTAAAACCATCAATTACAACACCATTGCATAATTTCTTTAAATCTTCCTTAGTAAATAGACCTTTTATTTTTGCAACATATACCTTTTCTATTTCATTTTTTGGATGCGTTAGAAAATTCGTAAGTTCTCCGTCATTTGTAAGAAGTATAATACCAGTTGTATCATAATCAAGTCTTCCTACAGGATATATTCTTTTATCAGTTTTAATTAAATCTACTACTGTTTTTCTTCCTTTATCATCACTAGCAGTTGTCACTACACCTCTTGGTTTATTAAGTAAATAGTATACTTTTTCTTCTTTCTTATTTATAGGAGTACCATTTACTTCAATAAAATCTTCATAACTAGCTTTATATCCTAATTCACTAATTATTTCTCCATTTACTTTTACTTTTCTACCAGTTATATATTCCTCTGCTTTTCTTCTAGAACAGTATCCGCTGTTTGCGATAATTTTTTGTAAACGTTCCATATAACCACCAACATAATTATAACACGTTTTTTTTTAATTAAAAAGAGTCTTTACAACTATTATACTTGCAACTATTCCAATTAAATCTGCCATAAATCCTGCAAAAAGACTATACCTTATTTTTTTTATACCTATATATCCAAAATAAAGGCTTATTACATAGAGTGTCGTATCTGTACAACCTTGTATAACAGATGAAAGAAAGCCAATAAAACTATCGGGTCCAAATCGTTCAAATATATTATTTAGATATGCTAAAGATGCTCCTGATGAAATAGGTCTCATTAATGCGATAGGTAGTATTTCTACAGGTATTTTGATTATACTTATTATGGGAGTTAAAAGTTTAAATATAAAATCAAGAAACCCACTACTTATAAATATATTGATTGCAAATATCATAGATAATAATGTTGGAAATAGTGTCTTTACCATTTTAAAACTTTCGGATACTCCAGTAGTAAAAGAGTCATACATGTCTACTTTTCTTTTATAACCGTATAATAAAATTAGTACTATTATACTTGGTATAATTAAATTAGATATAAGTTTAATCTTTATACCTCCTAGCTAAAATTCTGTCTATAACAAGCCCTCCAACAGTTGCGAATGTTGTACTTATTAAACAAGCACCAACTATTTTAGTTGGTTCTAAACTACCGTATAATAATCTAAGTGAAATTATTGTAGTTGGTACTATCGTAAGGCCACTTGTATTTAAAACAAGAAAAGTAATCATAGAACGAGTTGCTGTATCTTTTTTGTTATTTAATTCTTGCAATGATTCCATTGCTTTCAATCCAAAGGGGGTTGCTGCACTGCCTAGACCAAAAACATTTGCAATTACATTACTGGCTATATAACTTAATGATGGATGATTTTTTGGTACTTCAGGGAATAGTTTTGTTAAAAATGGTGAAATGAATTTAGAAAATTTATCTAACAGTTTAGATTTTTCTGCTATTTCAGTAAAACCCATCCATAAAGCTAAAACAGGAAATATTTTAAAAAGCAGCTCTAGACTTACTTTTGTGCTCTCAATTATTGTTGTATTTATTTTACCTAAATTCCCTGTTAGGAACGCATAAATTATACCTATTATGATAAGGAAAAACCAAATAATATTTACCATATCACTTTTCCTTTACATAAATAGGTTCTTTATGTACCAATTTATCACTTATATATATTAATAAATTACCTACTACATCATCATTTTTAATATTTCTGTTTTTCGTTAGTTGGTATTTAAATATTACGTTGTTGGTAACATTTTTGTTAAATAAGTAATTATAATTATTCTTTACATATAATGTATAATACTTATAATAATTGTCATCATATATGTTAATTTTTCCTTTTTTTATAAGTGTATAATTTTTATAATTATTAAATCCATATTCAAACAATTCTTTATGATCATTCCAATCATTTCCATCGTTTAAAGTGACTACAACTAAATTAGTGTTATCTTTTGATGCATAAGATACTAAAGTTCTTTTAGCAATCTCCGTATATCCTGTTTTACCTCCAGTTGAATATTTATACATTGTAAGCATTTTATTTTTGTTAGTCCATATATAAGTATTCATATTTGTTTTGAGTTTATATTTTTTAGTACCTGTAATTTTCTTGAATTCATCATTTTTTATAGCATAACTTGCGAGTTTAGCCATATCATAAGCAGTAGAATAATTTCCTTTTTCTTCATCTAATCCACTAGGATTATTAAATTCTGTGTTTTTCATTCCTATTTCTTTTGCTTTTTTATTCATCATAACTACAAAATTATCTACTGAACCACCTACATAATGTGCGATGGATAGAGCTGCATCATTGCCACTTCTAAGCATTAAACCATATACTAAATCGCGAAGTGTCAATTCTTCACCTTTTCTTATATATATACCAGATCCATATGCCTTATCAATTTCTTCTCCTATTATTACTATATCATCCATCTTACCTGATTCTATAGCAAGTATTGCAGTCATTATCTTTGATATACTTGCTACACTTCTTACTTCATTTATATTTTTTTCATATAGTATTATATTATTATCTGTATCCATAAGTATTGCAGAAGTTGCACTTATTGCACATACCTTAATAGGTATTAGGAGTAATATTAATATTAATTTCTTCATATAATCACCTAAAAAAGTATATGCATAAAACCAAAAAAAAGAAATAACTATTGTTATTTCCTTTTAATTAGTATAGCACATACGCCTAATACTAGTATCATACCTATTTATCCCCTTTGATGCACTATATAATAGCACGTATATACTGTGTTGTCAAATTAGTAAAAATACTCAATTATTGACTCTTTTATCTTATTACTAAGTTTATATTGATAATTTGAATCTCTTAATAAATATCTATCGTTTGGATTAGATAGAAAACCTGCTTCTATTAATACCCCAGGTATTTTAATCTTTCTATTCATGAGTATATTATCTATTTCCTTAATTTTTCTTTCTTTGTTTAAATTATTTTGTAAAATACTGGCAATTGTCTTATTGTTTTTATTTATATCATCATAAAAAACTTGTATTCCTCTCCAAGTTGTAGAATTTATACTATTTAAGTGTATTGATATATACATATCTGCCATAGATTCATTTATAACCTTAGCTCTATTATTTAAATCTCTTTTCTTTCTATTATACGTACTACTACTTAAATCATAATCATCATATCTGGTCATATATACTATAGCACCCTCCTGTTCAAGTAGTTCTTTTAACTTTTTACAGATAGAAAGTGTTATATCTTTTTCATATATATCCTTGTATACAGCTCCAGGATCAGTACCACCATGCCCCGGATCAAGGTATATTACTTTACCTAATAGTTTTAAATCTGATTCTAAAGGATTCGCTCTAGTAAATGATATACCAAATAAGAAAACTGCTAAAACAATTCCAATATAATATTTTTTCATAGTATATTTTATTTAATTATAAAGAAAAAAGACTAATGTCTTTTTAAAATGTATTCCATGGTTTACATTTTGGTAAATCTAAACTGAATGTCATTTTTTCTTTGGTAGTTGGGTGTATAAAGGTAATAGAATTGGAAAATAACGCGATTTGTTCACCAACACTTGAGTTTACATTATATTTTTGATCTCCATATAAAGGATAATTTCTTGATGAGAATTGAACTCTTATTTGATGAGATCTACCTGTTACCAAATCTACCTTTACAAGTGACATATTATCCTTATAATCCACTACTTCATAATTAAGTATTGATTCTTTTCCTTTAGGATCTACTTTAACTATATTATTTTTTTCATCTTTAAGTAGTTTATCTTTAAATGTACCTGTTTTATCTAATTTACCCATTACAACTGCATAATAAGTTTTCTTAAATTCATTATTACGTATTTGTTCTGATAAACGAGATGCGGCTTTTGAAGTTTTAGCAAACACCATCACGCCACCTACTGGTCTATCTAATCTATGAACAAGTCCTAAATATACATTTCCAGGTTTATTATATTTATCCTTAAGATATTTTTTAATTATAGTAAGCATATCTAAATCTTTACTACTATCTTCTTGTACTGGTATATTAGGTTTTTTTTCAACTACAATAATATGATTATCTTCATATATAACATTAATCATTTTCTTGCCATCTACCATATATTCCACATGGAAGTATTAATCCACTTTCCGTTACCGGAAGACCTACTTCACCTGAATCTACAGTTCCTTTATATTTCTTTTCTATAGTTGTTTTAAGTATATTATCTAAAACAGTACTAGATATCCCCGTTGTATAAGCATTTATCAAGAAAAATAATGGTTTATCACTTAATAATTCCATACATATTTTGATTAAGTGATATAAGTTCTGTTCAAATTTCCATACTTCACCATTAGGACCTCTACCATAACTTGGAGGATCCATTACTATGGCATCGTATTTTCTACCACGTCTTATTTCTCTTTCAACAAACTTAATACAATCATCTACAATAAATCTTATATGTGCGTTATCAAGATTGGAAAGATGCATATTCTCTTTAGCCCATTCTACCATACCTTTTGCAGCATCAACGTGTACTACTTCTTCTGCGCCTGCACTAGCACATGCGATAGTAGCAGCACCTGTATATGCGAATAGATTAAGTACTTTTATTGGTCTTTTAGAATTCTTTATCTTATCCATCATAAAATCCCAATTAGTTGCTTGTTCTGGGAAAAGTCCAGTATGTTTGAAATTAGTTGGGCTTACTTTAAATGTTAATTCTTTATATCTAACTGTCCAAAAATCCTTAAGTTGCTTATTAAATTCCCAATGTCCTCCACCTTTGTTACTACGGAAGTAATGTCCATCTGGTTTCTTCCACATACTATCCATATCTATTGGCCACATTGCTTGTGGATCAGGGCGTCTTAGTATAATATTATCCCAACGTTCTAATTTTTCACCATTTCCTGCATCTATGCATTCATAATCTTTCCATTCATTACTAATTCTTTGCATAATTTCACACTTTCTATGTACATTTTACCATGTTTCACACTTTTTTCAAATATTGTGTTTACAAAAGATACGTTTTTTTATATAATCAAAATGTAAACTAGGTGGTTGTATGATATTTAAGATGTTGAAAAATTCATTTGTCGTACTGATTGTTTTCTTGTTATTATCATTCGTTTATATTATATCATCACAAAAATCAAAAATTTCAGCGTATGAATACGGTGGCGATAACAACGTAATAAACGATGCATTAGTAATTGAAAATAATATAGGTATGGATAAAAAAATTGGAGATTCTAACATAGATAGTTTTATTTCTTGTTATGAAGAACCTATAGAAAAAGAAGATTTCACAGATGAAATGAACAAAAAACTTAATGAAATAAACAAGCATTTTGCTTCAAGTCCTACTAAGGTATCTTTTTCATACGAAGATTTATTTACTGGATTACACTTAAGTTATAATGAAAATAGCACATATTTTGCTGCTAGTGTTATAAAATCACCTGTTGTTTTATATGTATATAAAATGTATTTAAATAATGAATTAAGTCTAGATGAAGTTCTAACATATCAATCATCACATTATGTTGCTGGAACTGGTTCAATTCAATATCAAAAGTTTGGTACTAAATATACAATTAGAGAATTGATTGCTAAAACAATTATTGAAAGTGATAATATCGCATACACTATGTTGTGTCAAAGAGTTAATAATTCTAATATTAGAAACTTCTGGAAGGAAAAAGGAGTTACAACATTTTGGTATGGTAACAATATTTGGGGAAGAGTTAATTCAAGAGATGGTGCTATATACATGAAAGAATTATATTTTTTCTTAAATGACCATCCTGAATTAAAGGAAGAAATATTAAGTTATTATTATAAATCTGCTACTAGATTAATTAATTTAAATAATAATACTATTCCTATCGCACACAAATCCGGATGGACATCTGCTGCTATACACGATATGGCTATAGTATATAGTGAACAACCATATGTATTATCTATTAATAGTTTAATGGGATATAATAATTTTACTTCATTCTTTTATAAAGCCAGTAATTTAATAAATGAATTCCATAAACTTTATTGGGATAAAAAATCTGAACGTTGTTATAAAAAAGTATTTGAATAAAAAAACTTTGAAATTATTTCAAAGTTTTATTTTGCTTTCTTACAAGTATATTTAGTATTATCTCCTTTATTAGTTATTACCATTTCACTCAATTTTGTTTGATTAAAAGATACTAATAAATTACTACTATATGAAGATATTTCTGAATCTCCAGTTAATTCAAGGTCATATTTAATTTTTGGAAGAGCTACTTTTCTTCTTTCTGCTTTATAAGTTCCTTCAATATATGTTTCTTCTTTTCTAGAAGTATTATAGATCTCAAAACTTCTGGTTCTGCTAAATTCTATTACTATATCATCGCCGCAATTCCACTTACCATATAATGGCTTAGTATCTACAAAAATAAGTAGTATTGCTGCCCATACAAGTAAAACTAAAAATATTGTTATTATTCTCCTATAATTGAATTTTTTCTTTTCCATATAGCGCCTCCGGTAATATTATTATATCACATTTTTACTTATCTGTTTCTATCATAATGTTTTGTTATCTATGAAAATTGTGTTCTTCTTCATTAGTAATTTCTGCATTTTCTATATATTGTGTATTATTAGCAACTTCATGTTTTTCTTTTTCGTATCTCTCAGAAAACTCTTTAGTTGTTTCTTTATTATTAACATAATTTATATTTTCGTCATTTTCATCGTATATAAAATCTGCATCTAGTATTACCAAATCTCCTGGTTTTAAAACTATATTTCCCCTTTTAGAAGTGAACTCTAAAGTTTCATTTGATGGCTCTATAGATCTATTCCAATGTGGTAAATTTTCTTTTCTTAGTCTACCTACATTGTCAGCCTTTATATCTGTCCATATAAGACCTAAATCACGCAAATTTTTATATAGTTGATATAGTTCTTCATTACTTACTTTAGTACTTGTATCTACACGTTCAGTAACTTCTATAAAACAAGATTCTCCATTAGATTCTAGAGTCTTTCGAAGTAGTGGCGCAACAATATAAGGATTATTTGGAAAACTTTTATTAATTCTATCTCCTATTTTAATTACTTTATTTCCAATTAATAATACACGCGAGAACCCACCACTATTGTATGTTATTTCAGAGTATTTAGTATTCTCGTTCTTAACTACATCCTTTATTATTAACTTAATAACATCCTGTATGGTTGGATCTTCTATCCTACTTATATGATCTGCTTCACTAAATACAGAATTTATTGCAGCATCTTCATTACTATCAAGGTACACTTTTATTTTTTCTACAGTTTTTGGATCATTACGCACGAAGTACATTAAATTGTATAAATTTCTAGATTTTTTAATAAATAACTCTATATTATCATAAATTATTTGTTTGTTATTTCCTTTATATTTGATTGTGTTATATGGTATATTCGCATTATTCGCAACCAAGTAATTTAAGAAATCTCCTTGATTTTGTTCATTAATACTATCCAATATTACTTCATAATCAAAGTCAGTTAAATTCATAGTAGCCAAAACTTTTAAAATATCTCCAGCAAGAAAATCATCGTATTTATTACTAGTTCTTATATCTCTAATTAATTCAGCTATTCCTTCTTTATATGGATATTTTTTTAAACCTGCGATAAATTTTTCTTTAAAATTTGGTTGATCAATTAATAAATCAATATGATCTAATATATCAAATCTTGATATTGCAATATTAGCTGAAGTAATAAAAGGTAAAATTTCATCAAAATGATTAGCAATTATTCTTAAATTTCTTTTTTTAAAAATTGTTCTACCTGTCTTTTTCATAATAAACTTAGTTAGTTCATCAAAAAAATCATTATGAAAGTTAGAATCTTTAGCACTTTCTCTTGTTCTTTTAGCTTCCTCAATTAGTTTTATTAATTTCTTTTCTACCATATTGTTCACCATAATAATTATACCACAAAAAAGACCACATATGTGGTCTTTTGTAATATGCAAATACTATCTCTTTGAGAATTGTGGAGCACGACGTGCAGCTTTTAAACCTGGTTTCTTTCTTTCTTTAGCACGTGGATCACGAGTAATTAGTCCAGCTTTCTTTAAAATACTTCTGTAACTATCGTCGCTTCCTTCATTACCTTCATCATATTGTAATAATGCACGTGCAATACCTAAACGGATAGCTCCTGTTTGACCAGCAGCTCCACCACCAGTAACTTTAGCTTCTACATCAAATTTGTCTTCATTTCCTGTAGCTACTAGAGGTTGTTTTAAATCCATTACGTATGTAGCATATGGCATAAATTCATTAACATCTACACCATTAA
>JAEEGL011388695.1_pt1 | contig 15584 bp, 14 predicted proteins | sample 9134231 | NCBI WGS metagenome assembly JAEEGL01 (sample SAMN16246548, study PRJNA631951) | gut metagenome | biome: gut microbiome; feature: rumen; material: fiber-attached | host: Bos | place: Iran: Karaj | collected 2018-10
TATACATAAAACACCGGAATAGATATTTACGCCATAAGCATCTAAAGATATCTGGTATGGCAGTGATCTGGTTAAGGTCATCTTTATAGTATTCCAGATAGTAGAGTACATGCCCTTATTATAAAACTTGCTGCTGATGTCTGCTTTGTAGAATATACTGTTAATGTTATTAAATATAATAACGGAACTGATTCCAAGAGATAATATATCGCCAACAAGCTTTAATAATATAGAATTAATAAAGTGAGTTGTATTATTATACTCCTGTATTAAGAAGTATATTATAGTAAAGAGGAATACTATAGTTGCTATATAGAAATTACAGTAAAAGGATAATGTAAGTGCGAATATATATAAGCCAAACTTTCTTTCATATATAATCTTTTCGATGCCAAGAACTATAAGCGGTAAAAGGGCAAATACAGTTGTATAAGTAATGTTTGTACCATAGCCTATCATATGTGATGAAAGAGCATAGGCACAGGAAAAAGAAACTATTAATGCAGGATTAATAGTTTTTGTTTGATTCTTATGAATAAGATAAATAGAGAATAATAAGCCGGCTAATCCTAGTTTTGATATATATAAGAGATTTAATATAGGTAATAATGCATATTTAGGAAAGAACAGTGTAATAAAGTTAATTGGATCGGAAAGATAATAAGTAATTACAGTAGAAAAGTCATATCCCAGGCCGGTTCTCAGACTATATGAAAAAAGAGAACCATTATGAAAACGGTCGTAGAATTCGTGAAAGAATGGGATTATATCCTGATATCCTCCGGAGGTCATAACATCTTTATATCCAAATGGAGAAAATCCCCCCATAATTAAGCCGATTAACGATACGATAAATGGGGTAAGAAAAGATGCTATATATATGTATTTTTTTGTGTTATTAGATTTTTTTTTACTCATGTATTGATACCTCTTAACCTAGCATAAAAATTCAAATTAATTATAGCATATATTTTGCATAATTCATTATGTTTTTGTTCAAAATACACAATTTATATGGTATAATATTATGAAAAAAGTGTATGTGTAATTAAGTGTGAAAAAATAATATTTGGTGTAATGATATATGATGGATAATAAAAAAACAGTTATTATAACGGGTTCAAATAGAGGCATTGGGAAAGAAATCGTTAAGACATTTGCAAATGCAGGATATGATATATATGCATGTGCAAGAAAAAAGGATGATTCTTTTGAAAGCTTTCTGAATGAGCTGTCAACGGGCAGCGGGGTGGATATTAAACCCGCTTATTTTGATTTAAACAGCGAAGAAGAGATTAAACAGGGAATGAAGACTATTTTCGCTGATAAAAAGAAGATAGATGTTCTTATTAATAATGCTGGTATAGCATATGGTGGATTATTTACCATGACTTCCCTTGATAAATTAAAGGAAGTGTATCAGGTAAATGTTTTTGCACAGGTTCAGATAATGCAGCTTGTATCCAGAGTGATGATGAGACAGAAGTCAGGATGCATAATTAACATGTGCTCGGTTGGAGGAATAGAGACTTCTCCGGGGTATCTTGCATATGGATCAAGTAAGGCATCACTTATCTGGATAACAAAATCTGTTTCAAAAGAATTAGGCAAATACAATATTCGCGTAAACGGAATTGCTCCGGGACTTGTAGATACGGAGATGGGTAACTACAAATCAGAAGAAGAAATCGAAAAGGTTATGAATCGTATGAGTATTCAGCGAATGGGAAAGCCTGAAGAAATCGCAAAAGCAGCTCTGTATATAGCTTCAGATGATGCGGCATATATGACAGGGCATATTATGGTGCTTGATGGGGGACGTGTTTGATGGGAGTTCATAACAAGGCAGTTGACTGCTCCAAGGAAAACGTAGACAGATTAACCGAGATGTCTAAAAGAATGAGACTTGATGCTATGGATATGGCATTAGCATCAGGTAATAATGGTTCTCATCTGGGAGGAAGCTTATCGGCTATTGAGATAATTGCAGCTCTTTATGGGGAAGTGCTTAATGTTTCTCCCGATAATCCACTTAATCCTGAGAGGGATATATTTATTCCAAGTAAAAATCACTGTGTACTTGCACATATCCCGGCACTAGCTGAGGCAGGGTTCATAGATCATGAAGAGATTCTTGAATTTCAGAAGGATGGAGGGCGACTTACCGGATATCCTGAAAGAAAGGAAATCGGTTTAGAGTATTCGGGCGGAAGTCTTGGAATGGCTATTTCAGTCGGTATAGGACTTGCTCTTGCGGCTAAAGAGAGGAAAAGCAGTAAAGATATATATATACTCATGGGTGATGGAGAACTGAATGAGGGTTCGATATGGGAAGCTTTCATGTCAGCTCCGCATTATAAACTTGATAATCTGACGGCTATCATTGATAGAAACCATCTCTCCTATGATGGAGATACAGAAGAAGTCATGCCTATAGAAAATCTGGCTGATAAAATGAGAAGCTTTAACTGGTTCGTGTCTGAATGCGATGGACATAGTATAGAATCTCTTCTGAAAGCTTTTTCGGAAAATGAGGAAGGCAAACCTCATATTATCATAGCTGATACCATAAAGGGTAAGGGAGTATCCTTTATTGAGAACAGACCGGAATGGCATCATCATAGATTATCGCAGCAGGAGTATGAACAGGCAGTGGCTGAGATTTCCGGAGGTGAAAGATGAAAGAGATAACATCAAAGGATATCAGAATGTGGTCCAGACTTGGACAAAGAGGAGCATTCTTTGGAATAGCAATGCCTGATATTGCTGAAAGAAAGGAGAATGTTAAACTCCTTACTTCAGATTTAGCTATTCTTTCGGGAATGGACAGATACAGACAGGCTTTTCCTGAGAAGTTTCTGAATGTCGGGATAGCAGAGCAGAATATGATAGGAATTTCGGCAGGACTCGCAATGGATGGATATAACGTTTTTGCTACAACATATTCATCTTTTATAGCTGTAAGAAGTTTGGAGCATGTAAGACAGCATTTGTCTTTTCTTAAACTTAATGTGAAGATTGTCGGATCGGCTGCAGGAGTTGTTGCAGCAAAGTCCGGTGTATCACATTGGGCAACAGAAGATATAGCATTCACCAGAGTGCTTCCTAATCTTATGGTGTTTTCACCAGCTGACAGCCTTGAGGCCGTAAAGGTGGCAGAGTATGCGGCTGAAACAGAGGGACCAATGTATATAAGATTATCAGGTGGACTCAATGCACCGATAGTATATAAAGAGGATTATGATTTTATTCCTGGGAAAATGGTGAAGCTTTGCGACGGAGATGATGCAGCAGTTATAGCTACAGGTCTTATGGTAAAAGAAGCTTTATCGGCAGCGGATATGCTGAGAGAGCAGGGAATAAATGTTTCTGTATATAATATGCACACTATTAAGCCTATTGATAAAGAAGGGCTTGATGAAATATTTGAAAAACATAAGGTTATTTTCACTGTAGAAGAACACAATGTACTTGGTGGTATGGGAAGTGCGGTGGCTGAATATAAGTCAACAAAGATGAACACTCCAAGACAGGTATATATAGGATTCCAGGATTCCTATTATAATGCGGGATCTCAGAGATACGTATGGGAACAGGCTGGTCTTACAGATGAAAGAATAGCTGATAAGATAAAAAGTGAGATAAAATGATAGATATTTTTTATGAACATGAACCATATGATCTGGATAAACAGTCAAAGGATGAACTCTTAACTAAAGAGTTACTTGAGCTGACCAGACATCATAAAGATAATTGCGAAGAATATGCCAGATTCCTTGAAGCGATCGGGTTTCAGGAAGAAAATGTGAAGTCAGCTTCTGATATTCCATTTTTTCCGGTACGCCTTTTCAAGGATGTAGATCTTCTTAGTATTCCGCGTGAAGATGTATTTAAGACCATGACTTCATCAGGAACTACAGGTCAGAGAGTGTCTAAGATCTTTGTTGATAAAGACACTGCTATGATCCAGCAGAAGGTAATGATCAAGATCTTAAGCGATTATTGGGGAAAAAAGAGACTCCCTATGCTTGTTATCGACTCAAAAGAGACTGTCAGGAATCGTCAGATGTTTACAGCGCGAGGTGCAGCTATCATGGGACTTCAGATTGTTGCTCGTGATATAGTCTATGCTCTTAATGACGATATGACTCTTAATGTTGAAGCGGTACGGGAATTTCTTGAAAAGTACAGTGGACAGAGATTTATAATGTTTGGCTTTACTTTTATAGTATGGCAGCATCTGTATAAGGTTTTTGAAAATGGAGGACCATTTGATATTAAGAGTTATGACCTGTCAGATGTTTTCCTTATGACCGGTGGTGGATGGAAAAAACTGGTTTCCGACAGTATATCTCAGGATGAATTCAAAGACAGAATGAGAAACACTTTAGGAATAGGACATTTCATTGATCATTATGCAATGGTTGAACAGACTGGATGCATCTATGCAGAGTGTGAATGCGGTCATCTGCATGCCAGTAATTATTCAGATGTTTTTATCAGAGATCCTGAGGACTTTTCTGTTAAGGGCATCGGTGAGAGAGGGATTATCCAGACGGTTTCTGTTCTTCCTCATTCATACCCGGGACATTCACTTCTTACAGAAGATGAAGGTATGATAATTGGAGAGGATGACTGTCCATGTGGAAGAAAAGGTAAATATATAAAGATTATAGGACGTCTTAAGAGTGCTGAAATCAGAGGATGCAGCGATACTTATGCGGATAAGATGAAGTTATGATAGAAAAATTTGAAAATAAAATTAAATATCTGGTCGGAAGTGAAGAAGTTATCAAAGCTTCTTCTGATATTCCTGCGCTGCCAATGTTTTCTGATAAAGCAGTTAACTTCCTGGCGGAGCTTTCCAAAGAGCTTCTTGCTATTCCTGGAATCAGAAGTCATCTGGATGTTATGTCCTATGCTTACTGGATCAGGAAGGCTTCTCTTGAACAGACCAGGAAAGAGTTTGTAAGAGATGATGTTATTAAGATAGGACGAGGCGTGGCATATCATATTGCACCTTCAAATGTTCCTGTAAACTTTGCTGTTTCTATGACATCATCATTACTTGCAGGAAACATCAGTATAATCAGAGTTTCAAATAAAGAATTTGAAGAAGTTGACATAATCTGCTCTGCAATGAACAGAGTGATGGATAGAGCAGAGTTTTCTGACATGAGGAATTATATCTGTATTGTCAGATATGAACATAGTGATGAGATAACAGCATATCTTTCAAGTATATGTGATATCCGAATAATCTGGGGTGGCAACAGGACAATAGAGCAGATCAGACGTTATCCTATTCCACCAAGAGCTATAGAAATGTGTTTTGCAGACAGACATTCAGTTGCAGTGATAGATGCCGCAGAATATCTTAAGTCATCTGCAGATCCTGAAAAAGGTGAGGAGTTCACAGCCGATATAGCAAAGAAGTTTTATACGGACACATATTATTCTGATCAGAATGCCTGCAGTTCGCCAAGGATAGTTGTGTGGCTGAATAAGGATGCAGATGTGGATAAAGCCAAGAAGCTTTTCTGGGAAGCTCTTAACAAAGAGGTTTCTGAAAAATATGAGCTTCAGCCGATTCAGGCAGTAGATAAGCTCTCTATGGTAACAGAGCTTTCGATGAAAAAGACAGGAATTCATCTTACAAGTGAGAATAATAAACTCTTTATAGTTGATGTAGATGAGTTAACCACTGATGTAATGGATTATAAGATGAGCGGTGGATACTTCTTCCAGTATAATGCAAGCTCATTGGATGAGATAGTACCTATTATGGGAAAGATGTGTCAGACCGTTGCAGTGTTTGGCATAGATAAACGTTCTGTTGTGGATTTTGTCCTTCAGAAGGGTGTACGTGGAATTGACAGAGTGGTTGATATAGGTGACACTATGGGACTGGAATTCACATGGGATGGCTTCAGAATGATAGAAGCAATGTCCAGGGTAGTATATATATACGAAAAATAAAAAGCGGGTGATAAAAGTGTTACTTAAAGATAAAACTGCAGTAATTACAGGCTGCAACAGGGGTATAGGAAAAGCTATACTTGAGAATTTTGCTGAAAATGGAGCAAACGTTTTTGCTGTAATCAGAAAAGAATCAGAGGAGTTCAGTGCATATATTAATGAACTTTCTGAGAGAACAGGAGTTACCATTACTCCGATATATGTTGAACTCAAAGATGAGGAAAGTGTTCGCACGGGTGCAAAAGAAATATTAGTAAAGAAGGTTCCTGTTGATATTCTTGTGTGCAATGCAGGCGTGGGTCTTCCGCTTAGCTCACTGGCTATGACAAAAATGGAGACGATAAAAGAAGTGTTTGATATTAATTTCTTCTCACAGATGCTTCTTACTCAGCTTCTGGCAAGGAATATGATGAGAAATAAGAAGGGAAGCATAGTATATGTATCTTCTTCTGCGGCTTTTGATGGAGGCGCTAATATAGAGTACAGTGCCAGCAAAGCAGCTATCATAGGCGAAGTAAAGAGACTTGCCGTAGAATACGGACCATTTAATATACGAGTAAATGCAGTGGCTCCAGGACTTACAGCAACTGATATGGGAAATAGTATGGATGAAGAGGATGAAAAGGTTGCTTTGTCCATGAACATAATGAAGAGAAAAGGTGAACCGAAAGAAATAGCTGAAGCTGTTGCATTTCTTGCATCGGATAAAGCTTCATTTGTTACCGCACAGGTTCTTAGAGTAGATGGGGGACTTAGATAAATGGCTGATAAAAAACTTTTATCTTTTGTAATACCATGTTACCGTTCTCAGAATACAGTACTTAAGGTAGTTGATGAAATAGAACGAACAGTAGTAACAAGACCTGAGTATGATTATGAGATTATTCTGGTAAATGACTGCTCCCCGGATGATGTATGGTCTGTAATATCAGATCTGGCAAAGAAGAACAGTCATGTAACAGGCATCAATCTTGCTAAAAACTTTGGTCAGCATTCTGCGTTGCTGGCAGGATATAATCATTGTTCAGGGGATTATATTATTTCTCTTGATGATGATGGCCAGACACCGGCTGATGAGCTGTATAAGCTGGTAGATAAGCTGGATGAGGGCTTTGATGTTGTATATGCTTCGTATGGTGAAGTTCATCAGAATCTCATAAGAAGACTTGGCTCAAAATTTGCCAAAGCGATGTCTGATTATATGTTTGATATAAAAGGTGACAAGAATCAGGGAAGCAGTTATTATATCGCCAAAAAATTTGTCATTGAAGAAATGACAAGATATAAGAATCCGTATCCATATATGGGCGGACTTATTCTCAGAGTTACGAGAAATATTGGATTTGTATTTGTTACCCATAGAGATAGAATGGAAGGAAGATCCGGATATTCTTTCAAGAGCCTTATAAATCTGTGGCTTAACGGGTTTACAGCGTTTTCAGTTAAACCGCTTCGACTGGGATCATATGCAGGATTCTTTACTTCTGCACTGGGAATGCTTTATGCATTATATATCATTATCAGAAAACTGTTCTTCCATCCGGAAATGGAAGCAGGATGGAGTTCTACAGTTTCAATAATTATGATAATAGGCGGCATTATCATGATAATGCTTGGACTTATTGGTGAATATATTGGAAGAATATACATATGCATTAATAATTCGCCTCAATATGTTATCAAAGAAATCGAATCTCAAAAGGATTTTAAAAACAACAACTAAATGAAATAAAGTGGGAGATTATATAGATGATTAGAGTTGCAGATTATATTATGAAAAGAATAGCTGACGAGGGAGTAGAACAGCTGTTTTATGTTCCCGGAGGTCAGTGCGTATATCTCTGTGATGCACTCAGAAGAAGCGAAGAAATAACACCTGTTTCATGCCATCATGAGCAGGCAGCTGCTATGGCAGCTCTTGCATATTCAGAATATACAAATAATTTTGGCGCATGTCTTGTTACTACCGGATGTGCGGGTACAAACACTCTTACTGGTGTATTGCATGCATGGCAGGATAGTATTCCTATGATAATAGTATCAGGTCAGCAGAATTATGCCAGCACTATAACTGCATCGGGACTTCCACTCAGACAGGTTGGTGTACAGGAGGCTGATATTGAGTCGATAGCAGCTCCATTAACTAAATATGTAGTTACTATACCGGAGGCAAAGAGTATCGCATATCATATGGATAAAGCTATATATCTGGCCAGAAGCGGTAGAAAAGGACCGGTTTGGATCGATGTTCCTTTAGATGTTCAGAATAGTATGGTTGACGAGAATTCTTTGGATAGATTTACTCCGGAAGAAGAGACGGCACCGGAAATAGATAAGGCGGATTTTGATTACATTATTGAAGCTATAAGACAGGCTGAACGTCCGGCACTTCATATCGGTTATGGCGTCAGAAGTGCAAAGGCAGAAGCTGAATTGGTTAAGTTTGCTGAAGCATCTCATATCCCTGTTACTCTTTCGAGAAGAACTTATGATATGCTGCCAACAGATTACAAATATAATTATGGTGTATTAAACGGAACAGCCGGCGGACATAGATATGCTAATTTCCTTGTACAGAACTCAGATCTCCTCATTGTTGTCGGATCAAGACTGAGCATGGATACTGTTGGAGGAAATACAGATACATTTGCTAGAGCAGCAAAAGTCATAGTTGTTGATATAGACAGTGTAGAACACGAGAAGAAGGGCGTAAGAATTGATAAATTCATAAATGCGGATGCAAAGGTGTTCTTCGAGGGACTGAATGAAGCTTTTGCCGGAAGCGGTATAGGTTATGCTGATCAGAAATGGCTGGATAAATGTGAACACTGGAAAGAAATATTTAATGATTACAAAGATGCAGTAACTGCCAATAATCTGATTGATGCAAAATATGCAATGAGAAGAGTTTCTGAGAAAATGCCGAAGGGATCGGTAGTTGTATCAGATGCTGGATTTACAGGTGCAGCTACTACAGCATGCTGTATTTTTAAGGAAGGTGACGGACTGGTTCATTCATTTGCACAGGGAGAAATGGGATTTTCTATTCCTGGAGCTGTTGGAGTAGCGGCTTCTACTGATAAGCCTGTTTTAGCATTTGAAGGTGATGGATCATTCATGATGAACCTTCAGGAATTACAGACAATAAAGAGAAATAATTTTAATTTAAAAATTGTTCTTATAAATAATAATGGTTATTCAGGAGTAAGACACGGACAAAAGGCACATTTCAGAGGTAAGTCGATAGGAACAGATCCAAGTAATGGTGTTGACTTCCCTGATTTTGGCGAGATAGCACGTGCGTTCGGAATAAAATATGTAAAAGTAAAAAACATTGATGAACTTGATAAGAGCATTGACCTGATATTCTCAGAAGATATTCCTTATATTATTGAGATATTTGCAGATCCGGATCAATTTGATCTCCATAATGCACTCGTTATGTATGGAAAGAGAAAGGTAGGCTTTAGACCAATAGAGGATCAATCACCATTTATTGATAGAGATACATTCTTTGAAGAGATGATAATAGAGCCTCTTGAGACAAGCTATGGTAAACCGATATGATAAAAGTAAATGCAGTCTGGGAAGAGAGAAATCTTGGTGTTTCTACAACTGAAATTACTATTGAAAAGACGGACACGCCGGAATATGTGGCCGAACAGCTGTCTTTAGTTGAGAGCCAGTATTCAGTGGTCAAGATACCGTCAGAAATGGGAGAAATATTAAAAACTGTTCAGAGTAATGGTTATGAATTTATTGAAGATATGATTCATGTCGAACATGACCTGAATGAAGTAGAGATGAATCGCGTGCTGAAAAGACTATATGAAAAAACTTCATATAGGGAAATGACAGATGCAGATTTTGAACTTCTTCAGTCGGAAATCGAGAAGGGCATGTTTGATAATGACAGAATATCCAATGACAGTTATTTTGAAAAAGGTATATCCTCAAGAAGATATATGAACTGGACAAAGGATCTGAGGGACAGAGGAGCGCTGTTCTTTGTTATCACTTATGGTGATGAAGGTGTTGGGTTTGTAGTCTTAGATAAAAAAGATGAAAAGACTTATTATTCCGTTCTTGGAGGAGGATATGAAAAGTATCGTAAATCAGGAATAGGAATTATACAGAAGGAGCCTGAAATCACAAGAAAATTAGGTGGAAAACGATTGGTAACAAGTGTTTCTTCAAACAATGTAGGACAGTTAAAAGCGTTGATCATGAATGGCTATAAACCATACGCTATAGATCATGTATTGATAAAACATAAGGGGTAAATAATATGAATAACACAGAGAAAAAAATGCTTGATATTCTTAAGTACCTTAAGGATGAGCACAATGTAATTGCAATAAAGGCAGAGTTTGAAGCTGAAGGAAGCCGAACAGATGAGCTGGTTATGCTTAATGAGATTATTTTCAGAGCAGATATGAAGCTTTATATAAAAATAGGCGGATGTGAGGCTGTAAGAGACCTTGATCAGTGCAGACTCCTGGGAGCTTCTGGTATTATGGCACCTATGATCGAGTCGCCATTTGCTATGAAGAAGTTTGTCAGCGCAGCTCATAAGGTTTATGGAAATGAGTGGGATAGTATAGAGTGGATTATAAATGCCGAGACTGTATTATGCCATCAGAATCTTGACGATATATTAGAGGCAGGATCAGGATTCCTTTCTACTGTTTCTATCGGACGTGTAGACCTTTCATCTTCAATGGGACTTTCAAGAAGTGAGATTAATGGAGATGAAGTTTTTGCTAAAACAAAGGATATTGCTGAAAGATCAAAAGCAAAGGGATATAAGGTTAATTTTGGTGGAGGAATATCATTTGATGCTATTCCATTTATTCAGAAGATGTATCCTGCAAATGACAGATTTGAAACAAGAAAAGTAGTATTCCATTCATCTGATAATGAAAAAGTATTAAAAGATGGAATTCTTAAAGCTATGGAGTTTGAGACTTTATATCTTAAGAATAAGTGTGAGTATTATGACAGAATGGCCATCGAGGATCAGGAAAGATTAAAGATGATGGCAAAGAGACTTGAGGCAGCAGGCTCAGATCTCGTTATATAATTTCTCTGACAACCAGTATTCTAGAAAAGAGGGAATTATATGAAGAAGGCATTGGTTACAGGCGCCAGCCGCGGAATCGGCTATGAGGTGGTAAAACTGTTAAAGGAACAGGGTTTTGAAGTTTTTGCTCCTCCACATGCAGAACTTGATCTGTCTGATGTTGACAGTATCGAGAATTATTGTGAAAAGAATAAGGACATAACATTTGATGTTCTTATCAATAATGCAGGGCTTAATGATATTCATAACATTGATGAGATAACTGAAGAAGAGCTTCTCAGAATGATGAATGTCAATCTTATAGCACCAATCCGGCTTATCAGAAGAATCGCAGTTAACATGAAAAAGCAGAATTACGGCAGGATTGTTAACATTGGCTCCATATGGGGACTGGCAGGAAAACCTGGAAGGACAGTATATTCTGCAACTAAGCATGGAATACATGGTGTTACACAGACACTTGCAGTGGAACTGGCTCCTTATAATATACTTATTAATACTGTATGTCCCGGATTTACGCTGACAGAACTGACATACAAAAACAATTCTCCGGAGCAGATAAAGGAGATATCAAGTTTCATTCCTATGGGCCGTATGGCAGAGCCTGTTGAACAGGCGAAAGTTATATGTTATCTGGCAGGAAGCGACAATACTTATATTACAGGTCAGCAGATAGCTGTAGATGGAGGTTATACTGCAAAATGATAATTCATTCCAGATTTAAAGACTATAATGTTGAGATAGTAGAAGATTTAAGTTTTCTCAACAAGTTGTTGGCTGTAGAGAATTCGGAATTTGTTATTGACAGCAATGTTTATAATTTATACAAAGACTACTTTAATGGGATTTCTCAGGATCGCCTGATAGTTATAGAAGCAACAGAAGAAACAAAGGTTGCAGATACAGCTTTGGATATCTGTGAAAAGATGACGGAAATTCCGGCAAAGAGAAATGCATGTCTTATATCTATTGGTGGTGGCATTATTCAGGACATTACCGGATTTGCTGCAAATATCCTGTATAGAGGCGTAAAGTGGATATTTGTTCCGACAACTTTATTAGCCGGATGTGATAGCTGTATAGGCGGTAAGACAAGCTTAAACTACAAGAGATTTAAGAATCTTCTTGGTACATTTTACCCACCTGATGAAATCTATATATGTCCTTCATTTTTCAAGACGCTTTCACAAAAGGATTTTGAAAGTGGTCTGGGCGAGGTTGTAAAGTTTAATATTATGGCCGGAATGGATGGACTTGAAAATATTGAGAATAAGATTGATCAGCTTCTTAAAAGAGAAGATGATAGTCTGAAAGAATGTGTTGAAAAGAGTCTGGCCTTTAAAAAAGAATTTATCGAGGTAGATGAGTTTGATAGAGGAGAAAGAATAAAGCTTAATTTTGCTCATACTTTCGGACATGGTATAGAAACTATTACAGATTATGCTATTCCACATGGAACAGCTGTAGCTATCGGAATGATAATGGCTAATCATATCTCAGAAAACAGAGGAATTCTTTCACATGATACTGTTGAAAGAAGTGAGAATGTACTGCTCAAGGTTATCCATATTGATTATGATTTAAGAACAATGGACTTTGACGGCTTTATAAAGGCAATCCGAAAGGATAAAAAACAGGTAAGTGATCAGCTTACAGCAGTACTTATGACAAATGTACCTAAGGACTTAAGAATAGTTCATGATGTACTGCTGGAAGAGATAAGAGATACAGTAGATTACTTCTGCAAACTGTATTACAGATAATATATCAATGTAAATAAGAAGATTGAAAAGATGGAAACTAATGATAAAATAAGAGAGGTTCAGGATAAGTTTTTATCCGGCTGTTGGGAAAAGGTTCGTGATTATTATTATGAACCATTAAAAGATAAAAATGTAATAATATATGGTTCGGGAATTTATGGACGATTCCTATATGAGGCCGTATGCAGAATAGGGCTGAAAGATAATATAAAATGGTTTATCAATGATTTCGTTGAATCTTCAGGAACTGAACTGTTTGGTGTTGCTGTAGACAGATACAGTAATATTGATATTAATAAAGACAGTGATATAGTTCTTATAGGAATTCAGAATAATAAGGGAATCATAGAACGACTTGAAGCAGATGGAGTAAACTATATTTATTCCGATTATGATGAGTGCTTCTTTGAAGATAACCTGATGTATACTGAATTCAAATGTATTGCAAGCAGTCCTATTTCAGATTTATGTAAAAAGATAAGCGATTATTATGAACGGTATTGTGATAAAATAAAAGGGTATCGTGAATATTTCGATGAAGATGTATCACTTAGGATCTTAGAAGATAGAGAGAATCTGTATAGAACAGGTGATGTAAAATATATAGATGATCTACCGGTTAATCCAAGACAGTATTTTGAAGCAGATTATTACAATATATCAGATAATGAAGTATATGTTGACTGTGGTGCATTTGATGGGGATTCCATCCGGGAATTCAATGAATATACCAATGGTAAATATGAGGAGATTTATGCATTTGAACCTGATGAGATCAGTTTCAGACTCTTAGAAAAGACTGTAGAAAATCTTCATAATGTGACGTTATTTCCATATGCAACGGGAGAAGAAGAAGGGGAGGCATTCTTTAATTCCACAGGTACATTGGGAGCAAGTATTGCAGAACAAGGAAATGCGATACAGATCAAAACATTGGATGGCCTTTTGAAAGATAAGAGAGTATCCTTGATAAAGATGGATATAGAAGGTGCTGAACTTGATACATTAAAGGGCGCCGAAGATATTATTAAAACGTACAAACCTAAACTGGCGGTTTGTATATATCACAAATTGGAAGATATTATAACCATTCCTCAGTATATTAAGAGTATAGTTCCTGAGTATAAGTTTAAAGTAAGACAACATTCAAGGTCTATGCTTGAAACAGTATTATATGCTGAAGTTTAAGGTATAAAAAAATAATTTAAGGAGTATTAAAATGACAAATTTAGAGAAGTACAAGAATGCATTCGTTGAAGGACTTGAGATCGATATCGATCAGGTTACAGAGGATTTAGAGTATCAGGGAATTCCTGAGTGGGATTCAGTTGGACATATGGGTCTTGTGGCTTGTATCGAGGATGCATTCGATATCATGATGGATACAGATGATATTATCGATCTTAGCTCTTTCCAGAAGGGTATTGAGATACTTGCAAAGTATGATATCAATATAGAGTAAATATATTAATGGGGTGCGTATGTGGGAGTTAGATAAGTATAGCAGCAATACTGCATTTACAGATGAATATGGGAAGAGCGTAACGTATGAGATGCTCTCAGAAGAGGCAGACAAGATATATGGTGTCATTGGCCACAGATGTCTTGTGTTTTCGTTATGCCAGAATTCTCTTGGCTCGGTTATAGGATATGTATCATTTATAAATAGCAGAGTTGTTCCGGTTCTGCTTAATTCAGAACTGGAAAGAGAATTGCTTTTAAATCTTCTCAGTGTATATAAACCAGCATTTATCTGGATGCCGGAAGAGATGTTTGAGAGTTTTTCTGATGTAACGAATGTATATTCGTCTTATGGATATATTCTTGCAAAGACATCTTATGATATGGAATATCCTCTTTATGAAGATCTTTGTCTGCTGCTTACAACTTCCGGATCTACAGGAAGTCCTAAGTTTGTCCGTCAGAGTTATAAGAATGTAAGGGCAAATGCTGAGTCAATTGCAGAGTATCTGGAACTTGATTCAACAGAGAAGCCTATTACAACTCTTCCGATGAATTACACATATGGACTTTCTATAATCAACAGTCATCTGCTTGTAGGAGCAGAGATTTTGGTTACAGATAAAGGACTTATGCAGAAGGAATTCTGGTCATTCTTCAAAGAGGCAGGTGCAACCTCTTTTGGAGGCGTTCCTTATACATATGAAATGCTTGATAAGCTTAGATTTACAAGAATGAATCTTCCGACTCTCCGATATATGACTCAGGCTGGTGGAAAGCTTATATTAGAGCTTCACAGCAAGTTTGCAGAGTATGCAGCTGCAAATGATAAGAAGTTTATCATCATGTATGGACAGTGTGAAGCAACAGCCAGAATGGGTTATCTTCCGGCTGAATATGCCGTAAGCAAATGTGGTTCTATGGGAATTGCTATTCCCGGTGGAAAATTCCATCTTATTGATGTGAACGGAGATACGGTTACAGAACCTGAAGTCACAGGAGAACTGGTATATGAAGGCGCTAATGTAACTCTTGGTTATGCTGAAAAGGGTGAAGACTTATGCCTTGGTGATGAAAGAGGCGGAGTCCTTCAGACCGGAGATATGGCTAAGTTTGATTCAGATGGCTTTTACTATATTGTAGGAAGAAAGAAGAGATTCCTTAAGATATATGGTAATCGAGTAAATCTTGATGAAACAGAGAGACTTATCAAGGGACATTTTGAGGGAATCGATGTCGCTTGCGGCGGTGTTGATGATCATATGTACTTATTTGTTACAAATGAGGATAAGGCGGAA
>JAEEGL015912193.1_pt1 | contig 15584 bp, 10 predicted proteins | sample 9134231 | NCBI WGS metagenome assembly JAEEGL01 (sample SAMN16246548, study PRJNA631951) | gut metagenome | biome: gut microbiome; feature: rumen; material: fiber-attached | host: Bos | place: Iran: Karaj | collected 2018-10
AAAATCTTTCAAAATACATAATAAATAATCAAAGGGATATAAAAAAATGAAGAAGAAGATTTTCCTAGCAATAGGAGCATTTGTTGCGTCTAATATTTCCGGTTGTGCTGTTGTTGGTTCAATGGTGACAACAAATGACGAATATGTTCAGATTGCTGCCAATAATATTGGTGTCGGTGCTGATACTTTAACTTTAAATCAGGAAACACTGCACCCAAGTCTAAATTACGTAACCTACGAATTAAAATCCAAAGAAGGCAAGCGCTATAAGTGTCAGGTGAATACCGGTGTTAGAGGTTCATCTGATGAGGCTCTGTGTCAGGTAAGAACTCCTGAGGGTAAATGGGAATACGTAGGCAAGTCAGTTGAGCTATCTAAGAAAAAAGAGGAAGCTGGAGAGTCAGATAAAACTGATGAATCTGAGAAATCCTTTATTACCGTAGGTGATCCAAGATACTCTTTAGAGAAAGAGCATACCCGTGATGCCGAGATGCACAATCCTGCCAATAAGGCAAAGGCAAGAGCTGCAGAAAACTCTACAGCTGCCACAAGCTCAGATCCAACCTATGTCGGCGGTACTGAGAATACAGCTGTTCCTACTCTAAGCTCACAGGACAATGTAAACAACGTTCCTACTCAGACTAAGAACGGTATATTCAAAGTAAGAGATGAGCAGGGCCATTCCTATGAGTGTCACTTTGCAAGTGTAGGTGAGGTTAAATCAGAAACTCTTTCTGTCTGCACCAAGCTTTACTAGTAAAATACCATCCTTCCTTTGTCTGATGAAAAAAAAATTTCGGGGCAGTGCCCCGAAATCATTCCAAGAGAAAATCATTAAATCTTTTTTTAATAATCTATTTTCCAAGATTCTCTGAAATCAGACTCTCCAGAGTTCCATCATCATGCCATTTTCTGATTAGACTATCTATGAATGGAGATAAGTCAGAGCCTTGTCTTGTGACTATTCCATAGTTCTGAGGCGCAAATTCATCACTCGTTACTTTTCGGCTCTCCTCTGTATAAGAGTTTAAGATAATCCTGTCATTACAGTATGCCTGAATCTTATCCTTATCCAGGGCATCTACCGCGGCGGAGTTGGTTTCGTACATCTCAAATCTTATCTGCTCTTTCCATGTATCTGGTCTGAAATCATCTTCATCAAAAAGTGATTCGTCTATGAGTCCCTTTGATATCATGTACTTTACAAGTTCTTTAGCTGAGTTTGCGTTTCTGATAACACCGATTTTTTTACCAACCAGATCCTCTATCGAATTTATATCGGAATTTTTTCTTACCAGAAGCGAAACATTGGTTACAAAATATGGGGCGGAAATATCGTATCTGAGTTTTCTATCATCAGAAATGGTATAGGTTCCGATCATGCAATCTGCATAGCCGGATTCAAGAACGCTTTCTCTATTTGTAGGAGTGATGGTAATAAAGGTTACTTCTACATCTTCTCCGATCTCTTTTGCAATCATATTTGCAATAGTTGGTTCAAGTCCTTTATATTCTCCGGATTTTTCATCCTGAATTGAAAGCACCTGAATATCATTGTTTACTGCTACTCTGAACTCCTCATACTCCTTGATTGTCTGCAGATGGCTATCGTCTGCAAAAGCACAGGAAAATAAGGTCATTCCCAGTAAACAGGATAGAAAGCTAAGTGATACCTTTTGTAAAGACATTATGGTTCCTGAAAAAAACAAAGTCCTATGTATAAGTCTATGACTGTATTGAACTTATGCTAAATAGATTTTCTATGGTTTGTGATTTGTTGCAAAAGTTAACTCACTGAGGATGTGTATGATTATTAGTATGCAACTTTTTGGTGAGAAATATGAAATTTTTCCTTATCCTTTTTTACGTTTATAGGCTAAGGATTTTTTGAGGTATTGTCTATGTACAACAAATTATTTAAAGCCTTATCTGTGCTGGTTCTTTCAGGTTTCGTATCGGGCTGTACTTCTGCTGAGTTCAATGTCGATTCCATGCAGAAGCTAAGAGCTGGTGAGAGTGTTGTTTTATCAGATAATAATCAAAGTCAGCTCAGTGAATTTTTTACCTATTCCAGAATTCCTGATTCAATCTGGTCTGAGATGCAAGGAAAAACCTATAAAGAAAATCCATACATCAAACGAGATGATTTACGCTATGTTAAATTTCTGCACCATGATTTTGAAGGAAAGGTTCGTGTAGGTGAGATGATCTGCAACAAAGCAATTGCAAAAGATCTCAGAGAAATCTTCTACGAATTGTATTTAAACAATTATCAGATTGAGCGAGCCATTCTGCCGGACTTTTACGATGCAGATGATGAGAAACAGATGCAGGCGAACAATACTTCAAGCTTCTGCTACAGAGCGGTTGCCGGAACTACTGTTCTGTCAAATCATGCCAAGGGAATGGCCGTGGATATTAACACTCTCTACAATCCATACTGCAAGATAAGAACAGATGGAACTCTCTATGTGCAGCCGAAGACCGCAACTCAGTACTGTGACCGTTCAGCGTCTTTCGGGCATAAAATCGACAAGAATGATCTAGCCTACAAGCTCTTTACTGCTCATGGCTTCAGCTGGGGTGGAGACTGGATATCTACCAAAGACTATCAGCACTTTGAAAAAGCTGATCATGCTATAAAAGAATAATAACCTCAGGAAAATAAGAAGGGAGGCTGTAAGGTCCATAAAACCTTAACATCCCCCCTGAAATTCAAAAAGTTTTACTTGTAAAGCAACTCTTAATGAGTTTTCTCTTCGCTTCTGTTTCTTCTGGCCTTGTGAGAGTGTCTTCTTCTGGCCTCAACCTTTGCAAGTCTGCCGGTTAAGGTCTCTGAAGGACCATAGATAGGTTCCTGACCTGCAAGGTATCTGTTCTCATAGTCATTTACTGCCTTGATAATCAGCTTGTAAAGACCGATTACAGCGATGATGTTTGGAATAACCATCAGACCGTTGAACATATCTGCAAGCTCCCATACCAGTTCTACCTTAAGCATAGAACCTGTCATCAGGAAGCACAGTACGATAACAGAGAAGATATTGATTACCTTGTAACCGAACAGGTACTTCACGTTCTGAGCCGCAAAGAAATACCAGCCCACGATAGTGGTGAAGGCAGCAAAGAACAGACAGACGGCTACGAAGCCTGAGCCTGCGTCACCCATGCCCTTAACGAAAGCGGCCTGAGTCAGCATAATACCAGTGGTCTTACCATCAAGAGAACCGGTTACCATGATAACCAGAGCGGTTGCAGTAAGAACAACGAAGGTATCAATGAAAAGACCGACAATAGCAGCAAGACCCTGTTCTACTGGATGCTTAACTCTTGCAACAGCGTGAGCATGTGGAGTTGAACCCATACCAGCCTCGTTAGAGAAAAGACCTCTTGCAACACCATATCTGATTGCTTCTTTAACTGTTGCACCGATTACACCGCCGGTAGCAGCTGAAGGAGAGAAGGCTCCAACAAAGATTGCCTTGAAGGTTGGAAGAATCTCTGCATAGTTGGTCAGCATGATGTAGATCGCACCTAGCACATATACAGAAGCCATCAGAGGAACTAATTTCTCAGTAAATCCTGCGATACGGCTGATTCCACCGATGAAGATGAAACCTGCCAGCATAATGATAAACAGACCGGTGATTTCGGTTGGAATACCAAAAGCAGAGTCAAAGGCAGTTGAAATTGAGTTTGCCTGTACCATTACACCGATAAAGCCTAATGCAATGATGGTCAGAATGGAGAACAGGGCAGCCATTGGCTTGTTACCAAGACCGTGCTTGATGTAGTAAGCAGGACCACCGGTAATTCTTCCTTCTGTATCCTTGGTTCTGTATAGCTGACCTAGAATTGCCTCTGAGAAAATGGTTGCCATTCCGAAGAATGCTGCAAGCCACATCCAGAATACGGCACCAGGACCACCCATAGCCATTGCAGTGGCAACACCAGCAAGATTACCTGTACCCACCTGAGCAGCGATAGCTGTTGCCAGAGACTGGAAGGAGGTCATTCCGTGGTTACCTGCTTTTTCACCGTTAAATGACAGGCCGCCGAATACGTGTTTAAAGGCGCGTCCAAATTGACGGATTTGCACTAAGCGAAGCTGAAAGGTAAAGAAGATACCTGCGCCAACCAGCACTGGAATAAGACACCATGGACCCCATAGGATAGAGTTGATGTCGATAATTATTTGAGTTAAATAATCCATGTTGATATTAGTAATTAGTTGAAATAAAAAGACACGTAAGTGTCTTCACCGAAGCCGTATTGTAGCAAAAAACTGGTAATTATTACTATTTTTGGCGGATAGATCACATAATTGCTCAAGTTATGCATTGTTTTGGTGAGAATTGATTTTTTCTCTAAGAACACATTTTCAGAGCTTTCTGTTCCTATTTGTGTGCAGAAAAATACTGTTGGGATATATCCTTAAGAAATTTTGTGAGAGTCGTTTAAACAATTGAACATCAGCCTTAACTAATCAGTTAAAAATGATATAAGAAAATAATCGTAATCGGTGATGTGTATGTGTTATGAATTCAACAGAAAATAATTATCAGAATTTCATCTTTATAATAGTTTTTTCACTTTTAAACTGCATAGGAATTATTCTTTCTCACAAGTTAAATCTTCCGCTATGGCTTGATTCCATCGGCACCATGTTCTGTGTTTATTTCTATGGTGTCTATGCCGGAGTGCTGTGTATTTTTGTTAATATTGCAACTCTCTGTTTTCTTGATTCCTTTAATGTGGTATCGCCTGCAATATCCGCCTTTTTAATCTACGGAACCTCCTATTTCAAAAACAAGCACCGCTTCGATGTTAATTCCATCATGCTGTTTTCTGCGTTTGTCATATTCTTCTCCTTTATGATTTCCCTGTGTATCAATCTTATTGATAACCGTCAGTTAACCGATAACCTGTGGGCCTCCTCAATTATTTCCTTCTGCTCGGATAACAGCATCCGTCATATAGGTTTACCTCTGTCAGTTTTTTATATGGAATTTCTCGATAAGCTTCTGAGTGTTCTTATATTCTATGTGGCGGTCCGTTTTATTTTTAATCGCTCTTCCTGGTTTAAGCGCTCTAATGCTGTCAGAGACCTGATAATGCCTGACAGTACAGGAAAACTGGGGCTTATTATTCTCTCCTGTGCTCTCATAGGATTGCTTAATTCTCCTTCAAACGTCTATGCCGCAGAAGCTGAGAGTACCCCTGTCATAAGTCAGAGTCAGGCAGATTTATTGTCCTTTTCCGTACAGCAGACAGTTTTCAATCAGAAAAACGGTCTTTTATCCGGTAATGTGACCTCTCTCTGCACAACCTCAGATGGCTATATCTGGATTGGAACCTATGCCGGATTAGTTAAATACGATGGCAATACCTTCAAAAGAGACAAAAGTTTTGAACAGATCCGTAACATCAAAACCATGTATGCTGACGGTGAAAGACTGTGGGTAGGAACCACAGATCAGGGTATTTTCTCCCTTGAAGGTGGAAAAATAATAAATCACTTAAGTGATAAGGATGGTCTCTTATCCGATTATGTTACAGGAATAGCTGTTGATGAGGACCATAATGTATACATTACTACTCCAAGCGGAATAAGTATTCTGGATTCAGACAACGGCACCTATAAAATCAGTTCAGCCTATAAGGACGGTAATTTTACATCAGTAACCTATGGTTCAGGGTATATCTTTGCTGTAGATCTCAACGGTGTCGTACACTGCTTTAAAGAGGGAGAAGAGACCTTAAAGCTAAAGCCTTCAGAGCATACCTACTATACCTGTGCACTGTATGCTGAGGATGGATATCTGTATCTTGCCGATTCACAGAACCTCGTTAGCCGTTTTGTAAAAGATGGACAGAATTTTAAAAAGCTTGCTGAGTTTTCTAACGAGAAAATGCAGGGCATAAAATCGATGCTCTACAGTTCATTAGGTGAGAAAATCAAAACTCTTTTCATAAGTTCTGATTCAGGTATTTTCTATATTAAAGCTTCCTCCATCCACAGAATAGAGACTGAGTTTTTCAACGATTCCATAGAGCAGGGCATACGAGATTTTCAGGGAAATCTCTGGTTTGCCTCAAGCCGACTTGGTCTTATCAGGTTCTATATTTCTCCTGTCGTAATGGTGCCTGCTCTGAAAAATCAGGTAGTAAACTGCATTAGCAGATGGAAAGATAATTACATCGTCGGTACTGACGAAGGTATAAAGACTTTTGCTGCGGATTTTACAGAGCCTGTGGAGTTTGACTTTACCAAGCTTCTGGAGGATGTCCGTATCCGTGATGTTTATGTAGACAGCGATGATTATCTGTGGGTATGTACCCATGGAAAAGGCGTATTCAGAATCAAGGATAGAATTGAGCATTTTACTGAAGAGAACGGTCTGTTCGGCAACAAGGCAAGATCGGTTCTGCAGGTGGATGACTCAAGAGTTATGCTCTCAGGTGCTTCGGGCATATCATTTTTTGATAAGCATTCAGGGCTTATTAAAACCGGAAATATCCTTAAAAAGAATGTGACGGTGCTGTGCTCTGCTGTAGGTCCGGATGATGAAATCTATCTTGGTACCAATGGAAACGGTATATATGTTGTTAAGGATTATGCTCTGCATAAGGTTATAAACAAAAAGAGCGGACTTAATTCGGATACGATCCTGAAGCTTTATCCTCTTGAAGATAAAAAAGGCATTATTGCGGTAACCGGAAACGGGCTGTGTTTTATCAATGAGGCCTTTGAAGTTAAGGAGCTTGATAATTTTCCATACTTCAACAATTACGACATTATAGATATAGGAAAAGGTGATGTCGCTGTAACCGGCAGTAACGGTGTCTATATTGTGTCTCTTCAGGATCTCATAGCTGACAGCAGTGATTATCATGCCGAGCATCTGGATGGAAGCTATGGCTTTACTGAAGCTCTGACAGCCAATTCCCGCAATTATAAGGATGGCAAGTTTCTTTTCTTATCTTCCAATGCAGGTGTTTTTGTTCTCGATACTGAAAACTATCAGCATAAGGCCAAGGGGTTTAAATTAAATATTGCAAATATCAGGGTAGACGGTTCTGATCTTGAAACCAGAAACGTAAGCAGAATAGAAATTCCAAGATCTGCAAAGAAACTGTCTCTGACTCCGGGTATTCTGAATTTCACTCCTGAAAATCCTTACGTAGGAGTCTGTCTTGAGGGGGTTGATGACGGCTTTACCTATATTAGACAGAAGGATCTCTCCGAGATTAACTACACCAATCTCGCTCCTGGTGACTATGTCTTCACCATGGCTCTGTTTAATTCCAAGCGTGAATTAAAATCAGATATTTTAAGGTTCCCTTTTTCAAAGGCTTATGCCTTCTATGACAGCAAGCTTTTTGTTGCCTATTTTGTGCTGGTTTCCTGCCTGATAATTGCTTACTTCACCTTCTTCATTGTGAAGCTGTGGATGCAGAAGATTATTGATGAGAAACAGCATCTTCTGGAGCTGGCAGAACAGCAGATTAAAATGGGTGATGAAACCATTGTTACCATCGCTCAGGCATTAGATGCCCGTGATCCTCGAACCAAGAGTCACTCTGTAAGAGTTGCAGAGTATTCGGTGATGATTGCAAGAAAACTTGGCTTTGATGAAAAGCAGTGCAGCAATCTAAGAAAAATTGCACTGCTGCATGATATCGGAAAGATTGGTATTCCCGACCGTATTCTTAACAAGCCAGAACGCCTGACTGAGGAAGAATATGCAATCATGAAGTCCCACGTAACCATTGGCAGTGAAATTCTGAAGAACTTCAAATCAATTGATAATCTTGCTGACGGTATCAAATATCACCATGAAAGGTATGACGGTAAAGGCTATGTCATGGGCCTTAAGGGGGATGAGATCCCTATCATTGGCAGAATCATATCCGTAGCAGACGCCTTTGATGCTATGTCAGCAAACAGAGTCTACAGAAATAAGCTGGATCTTGACCGTGTTATTCATGAAATAGAGAAAGGCAAGGGCGCACAGTTTGATCCTAAGTGCGCGGATATCATGCTTGAGCTTATCAGAACAGGCAAGCTCGATGAATACCTCTATGAAGCCTAGAGTTTTTGTCTTAACTTGAAGCAGGTCAGAGTTTTAATTGTCTGACCATGTAAGGGGTTGTAATGCTCATGGCAGAACAGAAAAAGCTCTTAAGAGAACATTGAACTTAAGGAAAATACAGACCTAAAGAGTAGGGAAATACTCTTTAAAGACCTTTATCCTTCACTTCCTCAGCCTTCTCATCCTGCATTCTTGAGTGGAATTTTTTCTTGAAATAGATAACGGCGATAATTACGGCTAATAAGCCTAAAGCCAGGAAGATTGCCTTCTGCACGTCGTGAACATATTCCATCAGAATATCAAGATTGTCTGCAAAGAAGTATCCAAGATAAATCCAGACTGGAACAGAAATCAGTGCAGCCAGTCCATCCATCACGATGAAGGTCAGGTAGGAGATACGATGACTCATACCGGCAACCAGATAAATAGGGGAACGCAGACCAGGAAGGAATCTTGCTACGAACAGTAAGCCCAGACCGTGCTTTTTGAACTTGCGCTGAATCTGAGAGAATCTCTGTGGACTTACCACTTTACGGAAGAATTTGAGTCTCTGAACACGGTAACCGAAGATTCGTCCTGCAAGAAACATGGTACTGTCTCCTGCGAGCACACCGGTTAAACCGACAGCGCACATAATGTGAGGATTTGCCAGCGCCAGACCGGAGATTACACCGCCGGAAACAAGGGTGATGTCCTCAGGAACCGGTACACCAAGACCGCAGAGAATTAAACATGCAAAAACTGCAATATATCCGTATTCTCCAAAAAATGCGACAAGTGTATCAAGCAACTTAATTTTCCTCTGTTTATTATTTTTCTTTGTTATCTGAGCCGTATATATTAGCAGAATATTGTGAAAATGTCGTAACTTTTACACAAGTGCATTCATAAAACCGAGCTGTCTCCAGGCTTCATAAGCCACCACGGCAACTGAGTTTGAAAGATTTAGACATCTGCTGTTAGGAGCCATCGGAATTTTGATTCTGTGCTCCTGTGGCACAACGTTGTAGACTTCATCTGCCAGACCTTCCTTTTCACGTCCGAAGATCACATAGTCACCATCTTCAAATTTGAAATCAACGTGTGATAGATGTGCCTTTGAGGTTGAGGCGATTAGACGCTTAGGTTTCTGGGTTTCCATGAAGGTCTGAAAGTTGACATGAACAGTCAGGTTGCAGAGTTCATGATAATCAAGACCAGCTCTCATAAGACGTTCATTATCCAGATAGAAGCCAAGTGGCCCTATAAAATGAAGTTTTGCTCCGCAGTTTACGGCTAAACGGATGATGTTGCCTGCATTTCCAGGCATTTCAGGCTGATAGAGGACAATATTGATCATAAAATTCGTAGTTCTGGTTCGTAAATTTTTTTTACGTAATTATACTCATCCTTATTTTTAATTCCATGTTTTTAAAAAAAACGAAAAAAAAGCGGATTGTAAGTGAATGCTCTCGCATTCTAATTTTTCTCAAATTGAACGAGTTTACGATAAGTGCTAACATTGTGAAGTTCAAGATTAACACACGAAAATATAAGAATTTTAAGATAGACAAATAATCAATTGCGGAGGCTAAAATGCAGTTTCGCCCATTTAACGGGACGAGTTTTTCTAAACCAGTAGGTATGGTTCGTAAGGTTTTATTCGCAATTGCCTGTCTGATAAGCTTTATCTGCATCTGTTCCCTGATTTCATTTAGAAATACATCCGTTAATGCAATGAACGGAGAACTGATGACAGATCAGAGCACCTCTCCTTTTATTTCAAACTCTCAGGATACCTTCTTTGGAGTTGTCTTTGATTACTTTGGAAATGTAACCTATTTATTCCCTCTGGTTATCATTTATTTAGGCTATAAGCTTTTCATGAAAAAAGTCTCTATAAAGGAAGTGGACTTTTTCATCATCGGAACTCTCATCTTAGGCTTTAATCTTCTGGTTATCGGCTGCTGTGCACTGTTCTCATCAATCTCCTCTGATGCCCAGATTGGCGCAGGCGGTATTTTAGGTGACTTCTTTACCATCTATCTGCACAGACTTCTGCCATCCCAGATTGCAACCTTTATTCCTATTCTTTTAACTCTGATTGGACTCTTCCTGTTCACTACCAAGTCTCCTCTATGGTACTGCGACAAGATCGGTGAGCTAGCCGATGCTCTGTATGGCAGAATTACCAATAAGCCTCGTACTGAGGATGAGATGTCAGAGGAAGAGGATCACAGAACCTCCGGCACCATGTCTGTGTTCGACACCGTGAATACCCAGAAGACAGCAGGCGGTATCAGTTCTGTAAAGACTCCAGCCAAGCCTCATGTTACCCTGAGCGGTCCATTTGGTGATCTGTCCAAAACAGAGCCAACCTTTAATACTCAGAACCGTGAGCCTACGGTTGCCCCAAGATTTGTTCCAAATGAACTGCCTAAGTTCGGTCAGTCAAGTCTGAATAACGGCTTTGGCGCATCTTCTCCTGCGACCTCATCTTCATTCGGATCCAGCAGAGATAATTCTCTGCGTAAGGAGAGCCGAGCCCGTACTTCTGATCATCGTCTTTCTTTCAGAAACAATAGAACAGAAAGACCTCAGCAGAGAATTGAGCCTCAGTTCGGTCCTATCAGTGAACCGCCATCAGTTCCAAACTATCTGGTGGGCTCTGCCAGTGCCAACTCTTTCTCTGAGACTGCATCCTCTGCTGTAGCTTCAAGTGCTCCTGCAGATGATTCTCCTGCAACCTATATTACAGGTGCAGCATATTCATCTAATACCGCAACTGCTCCTGACTACAACCGCTACACAGATGATACCTCCTCACAGTCAGAAGGTTCATCCACAATTATCAACGGTAACGGCTACAATCAGCGTAATTCGTCCTCGGCTGAGGAGTCTTCAAGAGATCAGGTTCAGAAGACTATTATTTCAAGAGTGAGTGTAACTCCATCTAAAAATGAGCCTGTACGCTCCAATTATGACGACTCATATTCAGCAGCCTCCAAGACTGATTTAAATGAGCCTTCAAAGAATTCAACCATTATCTATAAGGCAGGTGCCGATCATCTGCCTCCAACCCAGACTATCGGAAGCCCTTCAAGAAAGTCAGAGGTAAGTACAGTTATTACCCGTACCACTACCTCTACTCTGAACTCTAATGTAAATCTGAAGAACTCTGCCAAGAATTCTCTTGCAGGTGAGTTTTCCGAGAAGCCTGTATCCGAGGTTAAAAAGCTTGAGGATGAGGAGAAGGCATACGAGAATACCACCACAACCTCATCCATGTTCCCATCTGCAGCTCAGCTTGAAGAGAACGTAATTGACTTTGCGGATCTGACCCGTAATGATGTTCCTGTATTAAAGAAAAACGGTATCAAGATTGACTCTCTGAGTTCATCCTTCATTCCTGCAGCTGATAAGAATGATGGCAGACTTGATGTAAATCAGTCCTCTCCAATCAGGGAGTCTGATGAGATTTTTGAGAAGTATTCCCGTGGTTCAAGAGGTGTTACCCAGTCAGGTGAAATGAAACATGAGCCTGCCTCTGTAAGCTCTGATACCTCCTCTGTTAACAGAGAGTCATCTTCAGTAAACAGCATGAATGACTATCAGAATGAGGAGAGTGCACCAGAGCCAAGTTCATTTGCTGGTATTTCTTCAAATAGCACAGAGAAATCTTTAGGTGATATTAACACCTCAAATATTTCCAGCATCGCTTCAGAGCTTATTGATGATGACGCAGCATCCTCCTCTGGAGAAAACAGTGCTGAGGATACTGTATCAGAGAATACCCTGATTCAGTCCTCCTCAAAGATTCCTTTTGATGATATGAGTTCCATCAACGGAGCAGTACCATACGGCATGAAGGTTGAGCCAAAGAGAAATCCTATTACCTCAATGCCAACCGTATCCTATGCTGTTGCCACTGAGACCACTCCAAAGAAGCTTTATGACAACTGGCGTCCTGCTTTATCATTGCTTGCCCGTTCAAATCAGGAAGTATCCAACAATGATGAAGAGATTGAAAACAAGATTAATGTCATCAATAAATTCATGTCAGACTACAGCGCCAAGGCCACTGTTGCTGATTTTGTAAGCGGTCCTGTAATCACCCGTTTTGATATGGCCCTGGAGGCAGGTGTTAAGTCAAACTCTATTATGAGCCTGAGCACCGATCTTCAGAGAAGTCTGATGACCAACAAGATCAATATGATTGCAGCTGTACCAGGAACTCCATATATGGGTATTGAAGTTCCTAATGACAATCGACAGATGATTACTCTAGGTGATGTGGTTGAGTCTAATGAGTTCCTGAATACCAGTGCTATCCTGCCAATGTGTCTTGGTGTAAATACTGTAGGCAATCCGGTAGTTGCTGATCTGACCTCTGCTCCTCATCTGCTCATTGCCGGTACAACTGGTTCTGGTAAGTCTGCAGGTCTGAACTCAATGCTGGTTTCTCTGCTACTGGCAAGATCACCTGCTGAACTGAGACTTATCATGGTTGATCCAAAGACTGTGGAGTTCACCCAGTATCAGGGACTACCTCACCTGTTGACTCCTATCATTACCGATCCTGAGTCAACCTCTGCAGCCCTAGCCTGGCTGATCAAGGAACAGGAGAGAAGATACAAGCTGATTTCCATGATGAATGTATCCAATATCCACCAGGTAAACAAGCTTATCCGTTCAGAGAATGCTAAGGGTAATGTAGTCTATGATCCTATCTGGACCGCTGATATGGGCGGTGAGCCTCCTGTATTGAAACCTGTTCCATATATCGTGCTGGTTATCGACGAGTTTGCTGATTTAATGGCTGTTGCCAGTGTGGGCAAGAAGGGCGGAAACAGTCCTGAGGCTATGATTGGACGTCTGGCTGCCAAGGCACGTGCTGCCGGTATTCACCTCATTCTGGCTACTCAGACTCCTCGTGCTGAAATTGTGACCGGACCAATCCGCGCCAATATGCCATCAAGAATTGCATATACTGTTCAGAACTCTCAGGAATCAAGAATTATTCTGGATGAGAACGGTGCAGAGAATCTGTTAGGCAACGGTGACATGATCGTTAAATACCAGAAGCTGAATAACACCCAGTCCTTCCGTGCTCATGGTCCATATGCAAGCAATGATGATGTTCATGCTGTGGTTCAGGCCTGGATTGACAGAGCTGGTGAGCCTGAGTATGTTGAAGGTGTAACCGAGTTTATCGATGAGGAAGAGGCCGAAGAGACTGTTAATGCCAATGATGCAGGTTCAGCCGGTTCCTTAGATGCCAAGTTTGATGCTATCGTTGACTGGATCAGAAACGATCTTGGCAATACCACCAAGCTTTCAATTTCTGAGATTCAGACTACTCATGCTGTAGGCTACAATAGAGCCAAGAGAATTCACCGTCAGCTTCAGACTGAAGGCATTATCGACGCAAAGGGAAATATCCTGTAACCAATGAAGATGAATAAGACACGCTTATTAAAACTGATATCAGCCTCTGCTGTATTTTTATGTTTTTCTGTATACGCTGATGCAGTTTCAGATCTGCAGCAGATATTTGCAAAACACAGTTCAATGTCAGCTGCTTTTAACCAGCAGGTAACCAAGTCCAACGGTGAGGTGGTCTCCTCAGCTGAAGGCAGGCTGGCAATTAAAAAGCCTGACTCTCTGATGATGCATACGCTATCTCCAGATGAGCAGGTGTTATTTACCAAAGGAAAGGATGTGTATTTCTACGACCCTTTTATCAATCAGGTTACTATTTTTGATAAAAAGGATCTGTATACTTCTCCTTTCCTGCTGTTAACCTCAAACCGCTCTGATATCTGGAATCAGTACAAGGTTACCAAAGAGTCGGGACTATACAGACTTGTTCCAAAGAAAAAGGCAGATATAAAAGAGCTATCCCTAAAATTTAACGGTGATGATATCAGCTCAATTTCCATTCGTCTCATGGATGGAAACATCAATACCTACAATTTGACCGGCATTAAATATACCGTTGAGAATGATGCATTTTCCTACAGTATTCCAGAGGATGCACAGATAGACGATGAGCGCAAATCAAACTGATCTTTTTGCCGCCATTGAACAGGAGCAGAAAGACAAGGACTCAGCGGAGGGATCAGATAAGATTGATGCTTTCGCTCCTTTAGCTTCAAGATTAAGACCTCAGTCGGTTGACGAGTATATAGGTCAGAGTCATCTTATAGCCAAAGGTCGTCCCTTAAGAACTATCCTGGATAAGGGGCAGTGCTATTCCATGGTACTGTGGGGACCTCCTGGTGTGGGCAAGACAACTCTGGCTCTGCTTTTTGCAAAATCCTGCAATGCCTACTTTGAGCAGATCCCTGCCGTAACCTCAGGTATCAAGGATATCAGGGAGGCTGTGGACAGAGCTCTTTTAAGAAAGCAGCGCGGAGTTAAAACTTTACTGTTTGTGGATGAGGTTCACCGTTTCAACAAGACTCAGCAGGATGCCTTTCTGCCTCATATTGAAAACGGAACCATTACCTTTATCGGTGCCACCACCGAAAATCCGTCATTTTCTTTAAATTCAGCTCTGCTCTCCCGCGCCCGTGTGTATGTGCTGCAGAAACTTAATGAGGAGGAGTCTAAGGCTCTTATTCATTATGCTTTGACTTCTGAGCGCGGACTAAAAAAGGAAGAGATTCATTTAGCTGATGGCGTTGAGAAAGCCATAGTTGATCTTGCTGGCGGAGATGCAAGATATCTTCTGAATATTCTGGAGATGTCTTCCGATCTTGCAGCCCCATATAAAGAAGGCGGCAAGATTTTAACCCTGGCCATGGTTGGGGCCGTAGCCGGTCGTAAGCTGATTAACTATGACAAGAACGGTGATGCCTATTACGAACTTATCTCCGCTTTTCATAAGTCGGTTCGAGGCAGTGCCGCGGATGCCGCTCTGTACTGGTATTCAAGAATCCTCGAAGCCGGAGGTGATCCTCTTTATGTAGCAAGACGTCTGCTTGCAATTGCAACTGAGGATATCGGTCTTGCTGATCCTAGAGCTATGACAGTCTGTCTTAATGCGTGGGATATCTTTGAGCGTGTAGGTCCTGCTGAAGGAGAGAGAGCTATTGCAGAAGCTACTGTCTACTGTGCGTTAGCACCTAAGAGCAATCATCTTTATGAGGCTTTTGGCAAGGCACGTGAAGATGCAAAGGCCCATGGCGATCTTGAAGTGCCTATCTATCTTAGAAATGCACCTACCAAACTCATGGAGGATATGGGCTATAAAAAAGGCTACCGCTATGCTCATGATTTTGAGGGGGCTTACGCTGCAGGTGAGAGCTTCTTCCCTGAGGAGCTGACTGGCACTGTATACTATCATCCTTCTGACAGAGGTGCAGAGGTAACTTATACCAAAAAGATTGAATATTTAAGACAGAGAGACGCTGTTGAACAGGATAAACGCTATCCTGAAGGCTTTGTCGGCAAGAAAGTTACTCATAGATAATAATATTCTTCTTTTGTCAGGTATTCCTTCCT
>JAEEGL016106712.1_pt1 | contig 15584 bp, 4 predicted proteins | sample 9134231 | NCBI WGS metagenome assembly JAEEGL01 (sample SAMN16246548, study PRJNA631951) | gut metagenome | biome: gut microbiome; feature: rumen; material: fiber-attached | host: Bos | place: Iran: Karaj | collected 2018-10
CGGATCAGAAAGGGAAAATACATGGAAGACAACATCAAAAAGATAACCATACTGCACTCGAACGACATGCACGGAGATTTCCTTCCGACCGTAAAGGACGGAAAGGAGACCGGAGGTCTTCCGAGGCTTTCGGGATACATCAACAAGATAAGGAAAGAGAAGAAGAACACAGTCTACGTGGTTGCAGGCGACATGTTCAGAGGATCCATAATCGATTCCGAATACATGGGCCTTTCCACGATAGACCTGATGAACGTGTTGCGTCCGGATGTGGCCACCATCGGAAACCACGAGGTGGACTACGGCATCGCGCACCTGCTTTTCCTCGAAAAATGCGCTAAATTTCCGATCATCAACGCCAACATGTTCGTCACCATGAACAACGCGCGTCTGTTCCAGCCGTATCTTAATCTGGATATCGACGGCATGCGCATACTGTTCATCGGCATACTGACGGAAGAGGTGCTGGATTCCGCAAAGCATGAGAAGATCATAGGCACATTTATCGACGTTGAGCAGGCGGCAAAGGAAGTCGGAATCATCTGCGACAACTACCGCACGACAAAGACCGATATGACAGTGCTCGTAACCCACATCGGCATCGAGGCGGACCGAGAGCTCGCGAAGCTTCTGAACCCCGACTGGGGCGTAGATCTTATCATCGGCGGACATTCCCACACCTTCATGGACGAGCCCGAGTACGTGAACGGAATTCCAATCGTTCAGGCGGGCACGGGCACCGGTATAATCGGCAAGCTGGATCTGGAGGTCGATACGGACAAGGACGATATCGTGGATCTCAAGTGGCACTGCGTGCCGATCAACGAGGACGCGGCGCCCAACGACCCCGTCATGGAGGAGCTTCTTGACAGCTACCGCACCGAGACCGACAGCAAGTACAAGAGAGTAGTCACCCGCTGGGCAAGGATGCTGACGCATCCGTCCAGGATCCAGGAGACGGAGATGGGCAATCTCTACGCGGACGCGATGGCGGACGAAGCCAGCTACGATCTGATGCTGGTGGGCTCCGGGAGCATCCGCAAGAAGGAGCTGGGACCGATAATCGAATATCAGGGGATGCTTGAAAATACGCCGTTTGATGATGTCGTATACATGCTTGATGTTACCGGAGACCAGCTGCGACGTATGGTGCAGTTCATAATGCGCGACGACGCCTGGGAGGGCCATACGGAGTTCTACCAGTTCTCAAAGGGTTTCCATGTCCGCTACAACAAGACCACGAAAAAGATCGAGGAGCTGACGTTCAGGGGCGAGCCCGTCACGGACGAAATGCATATCAAGATCGGCATGCAGGCTTATCATTTCAACAATTTCGATGATTTCTTCAACGTTCCGCTGGAGGATGTCAAGAAGAACATGAAGCCGAGGGTGGTCGCCACTTCCTTCAACAACATCGTTGAAGAGTATTTTGCTACTCACGACGGCCTTGACGCCCATGTGGAGGGGCGTATCGAGCTCGTTGAGTAATAGAAAGGGAGGACCGAAAGGAATGAGATCTAAAAATTTTACTTATATCAAGGCGCTGGCGCTTTTGATGATCCTTGTGCTGTCCATGGGACTTCTTGCTGGGTGCGGAAGCAAGCCCGCTGACCCGCAGCCTTCGGATCCGGGGCAGACGCAGCAGCCAGAGCAGCCTCCTCAGCCGGCTGAACCTGAAAAGGTGGACCCCAAAACCGCTCTGGAGGACTTCCTGAACGACAAGGGCACCGTAAAATCAACAATTGCGGAGCTTGGTCTGGAACAGGGAATGCAGTATACCTTCCAGCAGCTGGCGGAGATCACCTGCGACGGCATCGGAAACATGGAACAGCAGGGCTTTATGGGAGACATCACCTACAGCTTTATCGACTGCGGCATGGACGGGATCCCGGAGCTCGCTCTCTGCATCGAATACATCGAAAACTACGGCGAATGGACCATGCCGTACGAGCAGTATTATATTATAAAAGCTTATGACGACGGCCTGCGCATCATCGATTCCACTTACACCGCATACCGTACCTATTCCAGCATTTACGAGTCAGGCATCATCACTTACGGTGGAAGCGACTCCGCGGCAAGCTGGGGATTCTCCCACAGGCTGCTCGACAAGGACGGAAACAAGGTGTTCCTGTTTGATGAATACTATACCAGCATGCTTGGAGAATGCGTGATTCCTTCTTACATGCTGCCGAAAGACAAGATACCTGAAGGTTATCCGGATGGATTTGAGTTCTCCGAGAACGGTTACGATCTCGCAATGTACAGCACAAAGGAGATCATGTACGACAGCCCGACTTACGAGGCTGACAAAATCGACCGCATCTTCGTGTTCTCTGACATTGAAGGCAAAGACGCCTCTCCGGAGGAGGCTTACCTGGACCTCTACGCGGATATGGGTGTGACGCTCTACACGCAGGATCAGTGGGACGCTTTCCTGGATACATACCTGCAGACCCTGGGGATCCCTGAGTCCGTTCAGAACGCGACAGAAGTCGACAACTGGATCAAACTGGATAACGACTGGATGCCCAAGGGCTAAACTGAATACAATATAACCGGCGTCAGTGCGCCGGTATTTTTTGAAAGGAACACTTATGGACAAGGTTTTATTTCCAAATCTTATGAAGCCTGCGGTCATCCGAGGCCAGTACATCAGAAACCGCATAATCTCCGCGCCCCAGGGCGCCGGACCGGGGCTCCTTAAGACCGGTGCGGACGGCTTCGACCGCTTTACGGAGAACGCAGCGTATTATTACGGCGCTATCGCAAGAGGCGGCGCCGGGATCGTCATGACGGGCGAATGCGGTGTGGACCCCCGGTACAGAGTCAGCTCGAACCATTTTGATTTCAGTAAAGGCGCGCTTCAGAGCCTGCATATGGTGTCGGACGCCATCAGGGGGTTCGGCGCTGTCGCGGCGCTTGAGATCAGTCACGCGGGTAAGTACGCGGATTCCGTAAACGGAGACGATCCCATGGGTCCAAGCGAGCTCGTCATGAAAAACGCTGCTCACATTGACCAGATAGCCGCTGGAGATGATTCGGATCTGATCCACGTCCGCCAGATGACGGAGCAGGACATGAATGATGTGGCTGAGTATTTTGCAGAAGCAGCGCTTATGGCAAAGCGGGGCGGATTCAACATGGTAGTTGTCCATCTTGGACATGGCTGGCTGCTCCACCAGTTTCTTTCCCCGCACGAAAACCACAGGACGGACGGCTACGGAGGCAGCATTGAAAACCGCGTAAAGTTCCCGAGAATGGTTCTGGAAAGGATAAGGGGCAGGGCTGGAGAGGACATGCTCCTGGAGATACGTTTCAGCGTCAACGAATTCGTTGATGACGGGCTGTCTATAGACGAAGCCGTACAGACCGCAAAGCTTCTTGAGGACTGCGTGGATATTATCCAGTGTTCTGCCGGCATCAGATCAGGCATGCATTCTCTCGTTATCACCCATCCCACGTTCTTTATGAAGGATGCCTGCAACAGCTATCTGGCAAGGGAGATGAAAAAGGCTGTAAAGGTGCCAGTGGATGCGGTCGGAGCCATAAACGATCCTTATATCGCAGAACAGCTGATCGCGGATGGTACGTGTGATTTTGTCGCAATGGCAAGGACCCACATAGCGGATCCGGACTGGGGACTGAAGGTCAGGGAAGGGCGTCCTGAGGACATCCGCCCCTGCATCAGGTGCCTGCGCTGTCTCTATACGACACCCGTCGGCCAGAGCAGATGCACCGTCAATCCGCTGAATTCCTGGGACTTCATCAGAAGAAATATGGAACGGCCTGCTTTCAGGAGGAAGAAGGTCCTCGTGGCTGGAGGCGGTCCCGCAGGCATGCAGGCAGCGCTGAAGGCTGCGGAACGCGGACACGAAGTTATCATTTTCGAGAAGCGGGACCGGCTCGGCGGTCAGCTTAACCATGCGGAAAAGGTGGATTTCAAGCAGCTTCTCGAAAAATACCGCAGATATCTGGAGATACAGGTGAATAAAGCCGGAAATATTACGGTAAGGCTTGGGGAGGCTCTTACTCCTGAAATGGCTAAGGCCGAGAACGTGGACGCTATAATCGTGGCTCTCGGTGCCAGCGAGTTCATACCGCCTGTAAAGGGTATCGACGGACCAGGCGTGCTTACGGCTTGTGAGGCCTTTGAACACCCGGAAAAGGCCGGTGAAAGGGTCATGATAATCGGAGGAGGCTCCGTGGGATGCGAAGCCGCCGTTTTCTTTGCAGATCTGGGCAAACAGGTGACAGTTGTTGAAGCAACCGGCAAGCTCATGAGCAATGAAAAAGACCCTCATATCGTATATCATACTCTGCTTTATTTCGATCATGTCTACGACAGGGAAACCGCACAGCTGGACAGGGCTCCGCTCAGGGAAAACAAAGTGCAGGTCCTCCTTGAGACTCTCTGTACGGAGGTGAAGCCAGGCAGCGCTGTACTTCGGGCAAAGGACGGGACTGTGACAGAACTTGACGCGGACACGGTAATCATCGCCACTGGAATGCGTGCGAGAGCAGACGAACGTGATCAGTTTTTCGGCTGTGCGCCGGAGGTCATACCCGTCGGCGACTGCCTTATTCCTGCTACGATACAGCAGGCTACAAGGACGGCTTATGCCGCGGCGATGCAGCTTTAAACGCTCTACATAAAAACGAATAAAACAAATAGAAAAAGCGGCTGTTAACCAGATTGGTTAACAGGCCGTTTTTTCTTGTATTTTCAAGGCTTTTTGATGATTTTTAACCGCACTGGTGATTGCTTTTTTTTCTGCCCGCGCTATAATAAAGATGAATTTGGGAACGGCTATTCTGTGGCTGATACAGACAGAAACGGAAAGATGGAAAAGTACAGAAACAGGTACAATTATATAAAAAGAGCAAGACGGAACAGGATCGTCATGGCGCTGGCAGCTGTGGTGGTATTCATTACCACCTATGCTCTTATTCTTCCTGCCATAACGATCGACGACAGAACTGCACAGGATGAGCCCGGCATCTACATGAATGCTGACGAAGCTTATGTAATGTCCGTAGTAAACAGGATCCTGGAAGCCTCCAAGGCGGAGCCGGCAGAGGCGGCTGAGCCCGCTGAAGCGGAACCTGCGGCGGCTGCTGATGCAGTAGTATCGGAGCCTGCAATTACCGAAGACCCGGCATCTGCTGGTGATCCGCCAGAAGCGGAACCGGCTGACAGCCCTGCTGAAGCGGCAGAACCTGCAGAAGACGCGGCTGATCAGGCTGCAGAACCAGCCGTTGAGCCGGCAGAAACAGAACAGAGCGAAGAAGCGGAACAGGCTGCTGAGCCATCTGCTGATACAGCTGAGGCAGAACAGAACGAAACCTCAGAACCTGATGAGGCTGCTGAGATTGCATCAGAGGCCGGAAACCCTGCAGTTCAGGCAGAAGAGCCTGCGGCAGAGGCAGAAGCTCCTGCCGTTGAGGCTGCAGAGCCTGAAGCGCAGACTTCAAGTTCTGAAGCAGAGCCAGAAGCACAGGCAGCAGACACTGAAGCTGAGACCGAAGCACCGGTCTCTGAAACTGAAACAACGATCAATGAGCCTGCAGCTGAAGAGCCAGCTGCTTCTGAACCTGTAGAGGAAACAGAAGCTGCTGCAGATACCGCGGAAGCGGCTGAAGCAGTTGAAGCCCCCGAAACTCAGGCAGAAGAATCAGCTGCAGAAGCTGAAATCGCTGCACCTGAAACAGAAACTGAAGCAGAAGAGAACGTTAATGCAGAGTCTGTAGAAGAAAAGGCTCCTCTTCTGAAGCGCATGATGGCGCCGCTGAAGTCCGGTTTGAAGAGCCTCGGATTTGCGCCAGCTGCTGCGGAAAATGAACCTGCATCTGAAAATGGTGAACCGGAAGTCGCGTCTGATCCTGAAACAGAAGCAAACGATACCGGGCTTTCTGAAAATGCAGCCGAAGCAGAGCCTGCTTCTGAGCCGGCTGAAGTTTCTGATCCTACCAAAGCAGAGCCTTCCGGACTCACCGCTGCAGAGCCGGCAGAAGCCGCAGAAAATCAGGAAACAGAAGAACCTTCCAGGGTCTACAGCGTCGTATACGAAGAAAAGCCTGAACAGATCTTCCAGGCGGAAGAGGGTGGCCTCTGGGTAGGCGTTATCGCTCCCAAGGGAGCGCTTCCCGCAGGCAGCAGAATGGTGCTGAGTCCCGTAGACACAGCATCCCTGCAGGATTCCCTTGAAAACAGCGTAGACGGCACCATCACCGGATTTGCAGCAGTAGACATAACCTTCGTGGACGAGTACGGCACAGAGATCCAGCCCGAAAAGCCTGTAACCGTGGCTATCCATTCCGCACTCGCGGATCAGGAAAACGCCTCGGTAGTTCACATGAGCGAAGACGGGCTCAACTTCATTGCAGACACCAGGTACGCGAACAGCTATGCGGTCTTCGATTCCGGCAGTTTCTCTGTGTACGGGATCGTGGTCACCGTCCTGGACAAGACTATAACGGCATCGGACGGCCTCACATACAAAATATCCGTGAGCTATGGGCCTAACGACGGTCTTCCCATGAGTGGTACGGATCTGAGCGTGTCCGAGATTTCCGAAGACGATGAGAATTACAGCGAATACCTCAGGCGGAGCGCAGAGCTTCTGGAGCTGGATGCGGAAAGCATCAATTACGCCCGCCTGTTCAACATATCCATCATGGATGGTGATAATGAGCTGCAGCCCGCGGAGGGCAGCTCCGTTTCCGTCCGCATAGAACTAGAGGACACCGACAGCAAGCGCCTGAAGGTGGTGCACTTCGGCCACGAACCAGAACTTATCAGAACCACAAATGAAGCGGGTTCTGTCGAATTTGAAGCCGGCGGGTTCTCCGTATATACCGTCATAGATCATGAAGGCGGAGATGTGCAGAACCCAAGGGTGATGTTCCACTTTATCAGCAACGGAGCAACTGAGCACGTCGTCAGCGAAGGTGCAATATCCGTTGTTTACTACGAAGGCGATCCTTACGAGTTCATCAACAAGGGCGTGGAAGACGATACCACAAGCCCGGCTGTCAATTACAAGCAGACCACTCAGATCCTGAAAGACGGAGACACACTGGAGCTCATAACAGACCCCGCAAACGATGGCGCAAGGCTGTTTTACGGCTGGTACGTGGTATCGCCAAGAATCATAGACGGCACCACGGATGAAAACGGCATCAGCACGGGTGTTACTCAAAAACTCTATTACACATGGCCTGCGCTTCCGAACCAGATAGCGTTCGATAGTCCGATCACCATTGCCGAAACCGATGTAAATATAGGGGATACCGTGCACTGGACCATGGGCAGTGTATCCGGTTTGGGTGCAGTTGATGAGGACGGAAACGTTCACGTGCTGCTTGCTCCTATCTTTGAAAACTACAACTTCATAAACTTCATGCTGTATCCAAGAGAGTTGGACGAGCTCGGAAATCTGAAGTCAAATAATCTTATGACACGTGAACTCGTGGCTCTGGGAAGCGCTACAGATGTGGAAGTAAATATCAGCCGTATACGTTCCAACAGCACAGATCCCGTGCATCTGATATTTACCGGATGGGAGTACAATGTAAACGAAGGCACTGAGGATCCCGCAGTATGGCAAAAGGTCCAGACTGTGGATTATTCCGGTGCGGAATTGAAGGATCCGGGCAGAGACGGTACATACATAAACATAAACCTGGAAGATACTCAGACTGTCACATTTTATCCGATTTTTATTGAGGCGCGTTGGGTAGACTTTGTATCCGGCATCAGCGGCAACGGCGCAACTTATGTTGGCTCCCGTTTTCTTGAGTCCTGGTTCAACAACAATCCTGTCAATTATGTGACTCCTGAATCAATAGCTGATACAAACGAATTTGAATATCTGAATACATCCTCCCGCACAGGTTTCACCTTTGACGGATGGTATGCATTTGCCATAATTGACAGGGGAACCGGACAAATTCTTAATTTGGATACACCTGCAGCTGTGGATATCAGCTATGTGGATGTGGCGGATAAATATACTGTTCACACTGTTACCGTCACCACTACAGCCATAAAGGTCTCTTCAGGCAGCAATACAAGCAGATCAGCTGTATACGATTGCGGTACTTACAGATTGGTCGACAACAATAACGGAACTGGTACGCTTATTAATTCCGGTACAGGCAGCGGCAGTGTTCTGTTCAGCGTCGTAGATGGCAAGTTGAAGTTCTACGATGCTCTCGACCGTCTGACTCTCTACGCAAACTGGGCTCCGGGAAACACCAAAATGACTATCGTCTACTGGATGGAGAACGCGCAGGATAAGGGTTATACTGCTCCTGTACCTGTATCCAGTTCTCCAGAGGCCATAAAGGCTGCGCAAAAGCAGGATTATACGGCAGCTTCTGTCAAGACCATTACCACGGAGCAGATGAGCCAGTCCGGTATAAACGGAGAATCCGGCGCAACCGTTTCTCTGGCAACATTACAGACATATCAGGAAAACTCCGTTGGCGTTCTCTCCAGAGAGTACCTTGCCTCTGCAGGCGCAGTGGCCGCAGGCGAGGGCATGTTCTACGATCTGAACGAGGATCTTTCGGATACTTCCGTTGTAATAAAGGGCGATGGCAGCGCTATATTCAATGTGTACTATACCCGTAAGACTTTCAAACTTGTTTTCCATATTGGCCGTGACGGTTATGTTAAGAATTCTGGTCAAATGAAAGGCGATGATTATCCCAACTGGGATGGAAACTGGATCGAATACATGTATAAGGATCCAGCAGTTACCGCTTTGAATTACAGTGGAAAGGGAAATAATTCCTATCAAGGGTACTTTTCCATGACATATAACGGCAAGACCTACGATTCAACCTACACGACTTGGGTTACAGCTCCTAATACGGATCACGCCGAAGGCAATGTCATGGGCGATTATGTCCCCGGCTCCGATCCGACCCGTATTGAAAATGATGAAAATCTTTACATCATTGAAGCTAAATACGGCGCTTATATTGGCGACCGGTGGCCTTCACCTGCCAATCCGGATTTCAGCTTTACGGATGCGGAGGTTTCAGGAAGAGTAAAGACCCTCTATATTTGGACTGCCTATTGGGACAGCCGCTATGCCTATATTGCCAATCACCGCCCGACTTCCGACAACCAGGGCAACAACTCAGACATCAACGGTGTGCATGAATATATGTCGGCGGAACTGTGCGCAAACCGGAGCGGGACCGGACTTATCAACGAAAACCAGGTCCACCACCTTGTTGCCTACTTTGGCGAAAAGGACAATCAGAATAGATACAAGCAGTATCATATCCTGATCGAGGCGATCGACGGAACCTATGATCCGGATATATATGAGACGGTCCCGGGCTCGGATTACACAAGTTATTCCAGAACATCTTGGAGCGAACAGACCGGCGTAACCAGCAGCGCTATTACCGGTAAAACATATTACGAGCTTTCTTCTTCTCCCGTTATATCCAATCTTGATCCGCGGTACCAGCTTGGCTGGGATCTGGACGGCTATGATATGATCTACAGCTGCTACAATCCAACGCGGGTCAATAACCCTGGTGTTCCAGGGCAGAAGGATTATCACATATTCTTCTTCTACCGGCCCAAACAGTATACTCTTACATTCATGTATGAAGATGTATCCGACCGCAAGACTGACACCTATTACTATAATGAGTCGCTCGCCGGTGCCAAGAAATACGATGATCCTGAGGTGCCGGAAGGCTACGAGTTCAGGGGCTGGTATACTAATGATGAGGGATTCGGAGATCCGTTTGATTTCGCAAACTCTGCTATGCCAAGCTCTAATATCGTGCTGTATCCTGTCATGAAAGTGCTCCAGTATACAGTCAAGATAGATCCGAACGGCGGTATTATCGATCACAGGCTCAATCCCTCTCAGTCCACGTACTTTACGGCAAACTATGGCACTCCGGTTGGCGAGTACATCATAACCCGCGGATACAAAAAGCTTACGGACAAGGAACTGACTGCGGGCAGTTCGGGTTATTATGATGGCGAGAAGTACTATTATATCAACACTCAGCGTATAGGCAAGTACGGCGGCGATACTTATCCTGACGGAGACTGGGGATATCCCGCAGATCTGCGTAATGCAATATATGTAACTGCCGGAGGTCTTGATACATACTACGACTGGTACAGCGATACTCTGAGTGGACTGGATCCAACCTATTGGGTAAATATAACACCGCTCACAAAGGAACAGTTCATCGATACCTTTACGGACTATCCCTACCGTCCGGTAAACGGCGAAAGCTATTCGTTTATAGGGTGGTTCAAGGTCAACGAAGACGGCACAGTCGATACCATGCCGTACAATTTCAACGACCCCGTTACGGGAGATCTTGAACTGCGCGCAAAGTGGCGTCTGGAGGGCGGATACTATATCCGCTACAATCCGTATTTCATTACAACGGATGGTACTCTGGTCGTCGGAGAGATGAATGATGCATGGACATCCTGGACCGATCCTGCGAATCCTACTGAACAGCTCTATGCCGATCAGACACCAACGCAGGTCCTGCGTGCTCCTACCGCTGTCACCAGCGGTTGGGTGTTCCGCGGCTGGCGTATTGTCCGTGTGGATGATTCTCCGGAGGCAGTAGAGGTTACAGATCCCGGAACTGGGCTTACATATTACACATGGAAGCCGATCCAACTGGACTCCAACGGAGATCCCGTCTATTATCAGCCGGGAGATACCTTTACGATCGATTCAGATTATGTTTCTGAAATAGGCAGCATTGGACATGTTATCCACATGCAGGCGTACTATGAACCCGAGGAAAGCTCTTTCCGCCGTCCTGATGTCACCAACCTGATCCTGGATGCGAACACCACCTGCGGAGGTATCGTAAATACAACTGATTCTACCAGTCTGCCCGTGCTGGCAGGTCCAGGCAGTGAGTGGATCAATACAGACGATCATCTGGATGGCAGCGGACATCCCACGCAGATCCTGTTTGGCGATATCCAGTCCAACATTGCTCTGCATCTGTATAAGTATGCATCAGATACAACCATCGGCGGCATAGCTGGCAGGAATTTCTTTACAAATACAAACGGTCATCTGCTCATCGGATTTGATGAAAACAGCGATCCTGCATCTCCCGCTACAGGCTCTCCCTATATCCCGACCTATGCGGCGGATTCTGTCGTGGCTGTTACCAGAAATACTACCAACGCGGCTCTTTACGCAATGTGGGAGCCAATGATCTACGCTACATTTGTAAATACAACAGATGAGGATATTACCGTGACCCTTACAGGTTCCGGTATCTCTGCTGCAAACATTGTCAACAGGGTCACCGGCGAGTTCGACCGAGAAGCATATACCTCCACATTTACCGTTCCTGCAAGATCCGGCGATGAAAACGGAGAGCTGAAGGTGGTTTTCCCCGGTGCGGTTGCCGGAACGGATACCATCACCGCCATTGCAATCAACGATCATGTTCGCAGTCGTATGAGTGTCAGCGGCGTGTTCCAGGAGAATGATCCCTATGGAACCGGAAGCGATTCCGTAAAGTTCGGAAAAATGACGAGCTACACAGGATTGCTTCAGACGGATGCAACCGGTATTATCATAACATACACAGATGAACCCGACGATAAGATCGACTACGATCTGAATGCAATTGATGCAGTCTGGACGGAAACACGTCCTGCATTTGTAGCCAAGGAAGTGAATGTTCTGTATGTTACCGACGAAGCCGGTGTAGAGGCCAACGGCAACAACTACGAGCCTTCGGATCCCATCCGCACAGGATATGTGTTCGTAGGATGGACCACGAACGCCGCAATTGCTGCTCACACAGACTTCAGCACTACAGCGGCGGTCAACTGGGAAGGCACTGTCATAACTCCGGAAGCTGGATCCAACGTACTTGAGAAGATCAGATCTGATTACCTTTGGGACTTTACAGAAGAACCCCCATATGGTGATACTCTCTATGCGGTCTGGAGTGAACCGGTAACGGTTACATTTGATATCGTACGCGATGGTGTGAATTTCCATATTTGGAGCGGTGATACTACAACCACGCAGGCGACAAACGTATTTTACCGCAGTTCATACAGCAGCGGTGTAATTACCTATACCCTGGCTAAGGGAGACAGAGTACCAAAGCCGGCAGATCCTAAAGCGGATCCTGCGAAGACTAACTGGTACTTCATTTCATGGCTGCTTAATAATACATCCCGCAGGAATACAACTGTAAAGCCGAATGATGCTACTGTTTTGAGTAAAACATACGATTTTTCACAGTTTATCATTGAAAACATCGTATTGAGTACATCGTGGACAACATATGGGCCTCAGACTTTTACTTTCACTATAGAGAATCAGGTGAAAGGCGGTAATCCGAATGATGAATTTGTGTATACAATTGCTATCGAGAATGAGAAGGTATGGGGTAAAATCGGCGGCTTAACTATCAATTCTATTGGCGTCCCTGATCAAAGATGGGGCTCTGTAACTACTACTTTGAAGAGCGATGAAAATTATATAGTAAAAATCATCGTTGGTTATATTCCCGATTTTGATGGCAATAACAGTATATGGGTTGAGGTTTTTGATCGTGATGGTTTAGTTGTAAAGAGTGGACATATGGTTTACTGTAATAAAAACACAAACAAAAACTTCACATCGGATTATCAGTACAATCTGTCTATAACTCAGGCAGAAAAGGAAGGCTATGAGACAAATGTATCTGTCGGAGCGATCAACAATGTTGATCAGCAACCCAATGTGGATAGTTCAACTCGCAAATTCACATTTTACTCTTCAAAACAGTGTAATCGTGCTGAGTTCCTTCCTCAGGTAAATGAGTACACTGCAGGTGAAAACAACAGCCTTACCGTAATCTTCACGAATACCGGTACCAACACAGATGTGAAGCTGAAGAAGTTCGACGATATCAGCAATTTGCTGAACGGTGCTATGTTTAAGCTTCAGAAGCAAAACAGCAGCAGCGGATATGAGGATTACCTGATGAATGAAGTGAGCAACGTGTTCTCGCACAGCGCTGCGGGCAGCGCTTCCGTCAATATGGTCAGCCGCAGCTCAGTACAGTTCAGCCTTCCCAATGGCACTTACAGACTGATCGAAACCAAGTCTCCGGACGGCTACATGCTGGCAGCCAGAGGCTACGAGTTCACCATCAGTAATGGCGCGGTGGAACTCCTTCCGGGGCAGGGCAGCGATGTTTCCCTTACAACGGAAGCAGGTATTTCCAAGGATGTGCAGGTCGTAAACGTCATCAACCACAAGAACTACGAGTTCCCCTCCACCGGCGGCATTGGAACAGGAATGTTCATCGTGCTCGGTGCGGTGATGATGCTTGCGGCTGGCGCAGTGCTGGTGATCCGCAGAAGAAGAACGTCTAAAGCCAAAGCTTAGGCAACTGCAGCCCGTTCTGAAAAAATCAATACAATAAAAGGCTGACCTGTGATGGGTCAGCCTTTTTAGATACTTATTCTGCGTTTTATACCGCTTTCTTTCTTATAAGGTCGCCCGGCTGCATGCCGTCCGGCACACCGTCTATGGTCAGGATCACCATCGGGCTGGCGCTGCGCTGAAGCTGTGTGCCATCTTCCAGTGTGATGCCCTTTACTGTGAAGGGCTGTCCGGGCCTTCCGGGGATGACGGCTTCAAGTTCGTCGCCGACGTTGAAAGCGTTTCGGGTCTGTATTTTGAGCCTGCCGCCGTTGGAAGACTCCATTGCGCTCGCGATGAACGTCCAGTCGCGGATGTATCCGCCGGTATCCGGCATCAGCGCATTCGGGTCTCCAAGATAGAATCCGCTGCAGTACGGGCGGTGGGAGCTCGTGTTCAGCTCCTTGAGAGCCTCGTCCAGACTGCAGGTGCCGTCCATCAGCATGCGGTATGCGTTGACCGTGGTCCCGATGGAGTAGGGCGTGCGCATGCGGCCTTCGATCTTGAAGGACACCACGCCGGCATCCGCAAGCTTATCCAGGAAGGGCGCTGCACAGAGTTCCTTGGAGCTCAGGATTGCCGTGCCTCTTTCGCTTTCTTCTATCGGGAAGTATTCGCCGGGGCGCTTTTCCTCCATAAGATAGTAGTTCCAGCGGCAGGACTGCGCGCATTCGCCGCGGTTTCCGCTGCGGCCTGTAGTGAAAGCGCTTATAAGGCAGCGACCGGAATAGCTCATGCACATTGCGCCGTGGATGAATGCCTCTAGCTGAAGACCTTTGGGCGCACGGTCGCTGATCTCCGCGATCCTGTCTATCGAAAGCTCTCTCGCAAGCACGATGCGGGATGCCCCCATGTTCCAGTAGACCTCTGCAGCCTTGTAATTCATGCAGTTTGCCTGCGTGGACACGTGGATCTCCATCTCCGGGCACTTCTCCTTTATTTCGGAGATGGCGCCGATGTCGGAGACGATTATCGCGTCCACGCCTATGCTCTTGAGCGTCTTCGCGTACTGGCCGAGCACTGGCACTTCGTCGTTGTTGGCAAAGCAGTTGACGGTGACGTACAGCTTTTTCCCAAGCGCGTGTATCTTCTGCGATGCTTCCGCCAGCTTTTCCTCAGAGAACGCGGCCTTAGCGGCTCTCAGCTGCATGAACGGTCCTCCGCAGTAGATGGCGTCCGCTCCGTATTTCAGTGCGGTCTCTATGCCTTCCATGTCGCCGGCAGGCGCCAGAAGTTCTATATTTTTCAGGTTTTTCATATCGGTTCCTTTGTGATATACTGGGTGTGCAGTAAATACCGGTTCATCAGCATTGAACCGTCCGGGACGGCACAATCTGGCCGCTGGCCGGGATAGAACTCAATGCCATTAACTTTATAATTATATCATGAAGAACGGAATTAATAAACCTGAAATTTTAGCTCCCGTAGGGGGTTCGGAGCAGCTGCTCGCTGCGGTAAGATGCGGTGCCGATGCCGTTTATTTCGGCCTGCAGAATTTCAACGCGCGCAGAAACGCGGACAATTTTGCGGGCGAGGGGCTTGCTGATACCATCGCCTACTGCCATATCCACGATGTAAAGGTGTACATAACGGTAAACACCCTGGTGATGGACGGCGAACTCGCGGATGTCAGGAAGGCGGTGGATACAGCGGTCCAGGCAGGCGCGGATGCCTTGATAATTCAGGATCTCGCGGTCTCCTCCTATGTTAAGGAGCGGTATCCGCACGTCAATATGTGCGCGTCCACACAGATGGTCTGCTGCAATGCAGCCGGCGTCAGGATGCTGCAGGAATACGGTTTTCACAGAGTCGTGCTGGCAAGAGAACTGAGTCTTAAGGAGATCCGCAAGGTGATAGAAGAGACTGGAGTGGAGGCCGAGGTCTTCGTGCACGGTGCCCACTGCATGAGTGTATCCGGTGCCTGCTATATGTCCGCGATGATCGGCGCAAGGAGCGGGAACCGCGGTCTCTGCGCTCAGCCATGCAGGCTGGAGTGGAGAAAGGATCCGCCTAAGGGTGCTCCCGGAAAGGCAGGACAGCAAGACCGGACGGATCACGCTCTGTCCCTTAAGGACCTTTCATACATGCAGCACATTTGCGAACTTGCGGATGCCGGGGTGTACA
>JAEEGL011622649.1_pt1 | contig 15583 bp, 12 predicted proteins | sample 9134231 | NCBI WGS metagenome assembly JAEEGL01 (sample SAMN16246548, study PRJNA631951) | gut metagenome | biome: gut microbiome; feature: rumen; material: fiber-attached | host: Bos | place: Iran: Karaj | collected 2018-10
ACTCATGTTGGGCAAGATTATTGGCGTGGCGCTTGTTGGCTTCACGCAGTTTGCCATTTGGGGAATTCTTTTGGGCGTGGGTGGTACCATTGCTGCCAGCATCTTCGGATTGAATATGTCACCCGATATGGTGTCTCCCATGGGTTCTGCCGAGGCAATCGAGGCAATGGGCACTTCGGGTGCCGCTCTTGATTCCGACATGAAGGAAATCTTTCAGATGATTTTCAGCATCGATTATCCCTTGATCCTTTCATGTTTCGTGCTTTATTTCATTGGAGGATATCTTCTGTATGCAAGTCTTTTTGCTGCGTTTGGTTCAGCTGTCGATCAGCAGCAGGATACTTCCCAGTTTATGGGTCCAATTATGTTCTTCATGATTTTTGCACTCTATGCTGGTATGTTCTCGATGGAGAATCCGGATGGCCCGTTGGCCTGGTGGTGCTCAATGATTCCGTTCACGTCTCCTATTACGATGATGGTCCGTTTGCCCTACGATGTGCCAGCTTGGGAAGTCATTCTTTCTTTGGGCATATTGTTCGTTACAGCCTTTGTAGTGCTATGGCTCGCAGCTCGTATTTATCGTACTGGTATACTCATGTACGGTAAGAAATTTGAATGGAAAGAGGTTCTAAAATGGATACGCCAGTAGCTAAAATATATCTAATCTGACAAAATCGCACCCCAAAATGGTAAAAAGTTGTTTTATTATTTTGGGGTGTCATTTTTTTTTTATAAATTTGCCCCGATTATTGTATATATATGTGTGGTTGTGCCATCTTTTGATGTGACAACCATTACCGGAGGTGTGGAAAGACCTCAACCAACTCGTTTAGAGTTCTTTTTTCCTAAGGCAACTAAATAATTTCTTAGATATGAAACGATTCAATATTTTTGGCGCCTTTGGCGCCTCTTTATCAGCCTTGGCGCTCGTTGCTTTGTCTAGCTGTTCGACTCCTTACAACATCGCCTATTTTCAGGACATGCCTCTTGAAAAGGAAGTGACAGTTGCTAAGCCCCAGGAAGTGATTTTGCAACCTGGCGATCAAATTAGCATTCTTGTTTCCACTCGCGATGCTGCTTTGTCTTCGCTGTTCTCTCTGTACAGCAATTATAGTGTTGGTGAATCAACTGGAAGCGGATCCAGTTATGTCAGAAATGATTCCTATTACGTAATAGATGCAAATGGTATGATTGACTTTCCGGTTTTAGGTCGAATTCTAGTGGCAGGTAAGACTCGAACGGAATTGGAACTCTATATAAAGACAATGATTCAGGATCAGAATTTGGTGAAGGATCCGGTTGTAACCGTCGGTTATAATAACCTTTTTGTTACGATTATCGGTTCCGCAGGTAGTGTAGGCAGAGTAGATATCGATCGTGACAATTTTACGATTTTGGATGCAATTGCCCAGGCGGGAGATCTCGACTTGACAGGTCTGCGTGAGAATGTAAAAGTGATTCGAGAAGTTGGTATGGATAAGCGCATTGCCTATGAGGTGAATTTCTGTTCTGCCGAGGATGTTTACAACTCTCCTGTTTTTTATTTGCAGCAGAATGATGTTATCTATATCGAACCAAATAATAAGGTCAAGAGAACCACTACTGAGTATGGCACTCAGTTGGTTAACTATACATTCTGGTTTAGTCTGATTTCTAGTACTTTGGGTTTGATAGCCCTTTTCAAATAATATTTTTTTCCCACAATGCTTCCTAATAGTTCAACACAGCAAACGTCAGCCACTGTCCAGAATTCTTCGCAATCTGTTCAATCAACTCAGAGTTTGCGTATTTCTGATATTTTGCTTATCCTTGTATCCAATTGGTATTGGATATTGTTATGTATGTTCATCGCATACGGTGTTTCAAATTGGTATCTTCGTAGGACCAAACCAACCTATTCCCGAAAAGCGTCAATCCTGATTAAGGACATGAACAAAGGTAATTTTTTGGGTAGTGCTGCTTATGGTTATAGCGATGCCAGCTTGATGATGCAATCCGTCGACCTTACGAATGAAATCTTTCTTATTCGATCTCCCAACGTCATGAAAGAGGTGATTCATCGGTTGAATTTGCAGATGCAATACGAAATCGAGGGAACTTTCCGCAATTCTGTGTTATACGGAAGTAATCTCCCGATTGAGGTCAAGATGCTTGAAGTGAAAGAAAGTGAGTTCTGTAGTGTAACGATAGATTTTGAACAGGATAGCACGTTTGTCCTGAGGGATTTTGTAAGAAATGGTCAGGCGTTTGAAGGCGTTACTATCAATGGTAAATTCAGGGAAACCATTTCTACACCTATAGGAAATTTGGAAGTTACCCCTTCACCCTATTATTATAAATCTATACTTCCAATTTTAGTAACGCATTTGCGTTATCAATCTGCCTTGGCAAAGTATTCTAATGAGTTGAAGGTCACTTCTGAAACTGGAGCCACAATTATAAATATGGAGGTCAGCGATCATGACATCCAGCGCGCTGAAGAAATATTATATAGTGTGATAGCTATTTATAACGAACAATGGATGGATGATCGCAATCAGGTTTCTATCAGCACCAATCAATTTATCAATGAGCGATTGAATGTCATTGAAGACGAACTGGGCAGTGTCGATAGTAATATCTCGACTTATAAGTCAAATAACTTGATTATTGGAGATGCTGAGTCTATGGCTAGCATGTATGTTAGCCAGGCGCAGAACGCCAGTACTCAGATTGTTGATCTGAATAATCAATTGTATATGGCTCGCTCGCTACGTGGCTATTTGACCAACGAATCCAATTTCACACAGTTGTTGCCTGCCAGCCAAGGTTTGAGCAATGCAAGCCTTAGCGGTCAGATCAGTCAGTACAATTCCATGCTGCTTCGTCGCAATAATTTGGTTTCTGCCAGTTCTTTGGAGAACCCTATTGTCAGAGATTTGGATTCCCAGTTGGCTGCATTACGTACCACGATGATTAATTCCATCGATACTCATATTAATGAAATCAATCTTCTGATCCGTTCGGCCCAAGGGGTAAAAGCTCAGAGCAACAGTAGGGTAGCAGCTTCTCCTTCGCAGAATAAGCACCTCCTTTCTATCGAACGTCAACAGAAAGTGAAGGAGTCTCTTTATCTCTTCTTGTTGCAGAAGCGCGAGGAAAACGAGTTGTCTCAGGCATTTACTGCTTATAATAACCGAGTCGTTACGCCTCCATCGGGTAGTAATACGCCTACGTCTCCTGTCGCTTTGAGGGTTTATGCATTGGGATTGTTGATTGGCTTTCTCCTCCCTGTAGTCTTCCTCATCCTTCGTGAGATGGCCAATACGTCTGTTCGAGGACGAAAGGACTTGGAGAATCTGAATATTCCATTCCTCGGCGAATTGCCATTGATGGATAATCGTTCCCGTATCACTCGTTTTGTAGGCGATATTAGAGATAAGATTAGAAATCGTAGGCATCATCGTGAGGACAAGACGCTTCGCATTGTAGTCAAGGAGAACAGTACCAATGTGATGAACGAAGCTTTCCGTGTGATTCGTACCAATATGGAGTTTGTGGCTGGTAAGGGCGATGGTGCACGAGTTATCATGCTGACGTCCTTCAACCCTAATTCCGGTAAGACATTTATCGTTAGCAACCTGAGTATTGCTTTGACCTTCAAGAAAAAGAAGACGCTTGTTATCGACCTTGATATGCGCAAGCGTTCTCTTTCTGCTTTGGTCGGCAAGCATTCCAAAGGTTTGTCCAATTATTTGGGCGGCTATGTCGATGATTATCGCGAGTTGATTAAGCAAGTTCCTGAAGTTCCTGAACTTGATGTTTTACCAGCTGGCAAGGTTCCGCCGAATCCCACCGAGTTGCTTTATGATCAGCGATTGGACGATCTCATTGCATCTGCTCGCAAGGATTATGATTATATCTTCCTCGATTGTCCGCCCCTCGAGATTGTTGCCGATGCTACCATCATTTCTCGTCTGGCCGATATGACCATCTTCGTGGTTCGTGCCGAAGCATTGCAGCTCACAGCACTTCCCGACGTTCAGAAGTATTACGACGAAAATCGTCTGCCCAAGATGACAATCCTGCTCAATGCACCTACCGATGCCTTCAGTCGTTATGGTTATCACAAGTATGGCAGCCGTTATGGTTATTCCTATGGTTATGGCCGTAGTTATTCCTACGGTTATGGCTATGGTTACGCTTACGGTTACGATCGAGACAAGGAAAACGAAGGTGACGAGAAGGACGAATAATGCAACAAGCTGAACCATCTACTCGACGTATAGCCCGCAACACACTGATGTTGTATCTTCGGACACTTCTAAGTGTTGTTGTGGGCTTATATACGAGTAGGGTGGTTCTTCAGACACTTGGTATCGAGGATTATGGTATTTATGGATTGGTGGGGGGAATTATCTCCATGCTGAGTTTCCTGAATACCTCAATGGCAGGAGCCACCTCCCGTTTTATTACCTACGATTTGGGATTGGATAATGTCGAGAATTTGAAGCAAACTTTTAATGCTGCATTTCAAAGCCATCTGTTTATTGCCTTTGTCGTTGTCCTTTTCGCCGAAACCCTGGGATTGTGGTTCGTCAATAATCAGTTGGATATTCCTCAAGACCGGTATTTCGCTGCCAATTGCATTTATCAGTTATCCATCTTGTCTGCGGTCGTTGGAATCACACAAACTCCTTATTCGGCTGTTATTTTGGCGCATGAGCAGATGGATGTATATGCCTGGTTTGAGATTTTGTATGCATTTCTGAAATTGTTCATCGTATGGCTTCTGCAACTCGCTTCCTACGATAAATTGATATTCTATGGTATTCTATCCTTTGCAGTGTCGGTTCTGATTCGTTCCATTTATCGCATCTATTGTCTTCGGCATTTTTCCGAATCTCATCTTTGTATTGAATGGCATCCGCAGATTCTCCGTAAAATGCTTTCTTTTACAGGATGGAATCTTTATTATGAAGCCAGTGAAACTGTTCGTCTTCAGGGTATCAATATTTTGATAAATCGTTTTTTTGGTGTTGTGCTGAATGCTTCTTGTGGTTTGGCTTCCATGGTTCAAGGTACTTGTTGGGTATTGGGACATAACATCATAGCTGCTTTCCGACCTCAGATTATCAAACAATATGCAGTGAGCAATTATTCTCGGATGCAGCAGTTCATGAATCAGGCCTTGAAGTTTACGCTGATTATCATTAGTTTCCTCTTCATCCCTGCCATTGTCGAAATGCCTTATCTCCTTCATCTTTGGCTTGGTTTTTTACCTCCTTTCGTAGTGGCATTTTGTCGTATTTATTTATTGGACACATTCTTTGGATTGATCAATAATATATTTAATATCGGCATTTCTGCTCAAGGTAACGTGAAGGCTATTAGTGTTATTAGTGGAACTCTTAAGTTCCTGTGCTTGCCACTTATTTACCTTCTTTTTTATTTTTCTTTTTCTCCTGCTTGTGCATATTGGTGCAATTTATTCTGCTTGATGGTTATTGTTGTTGCAGATTGTTTTATTCTTAAATACAATGTTCCTCGTTTGCATATCCGGTCTTTACTCTTTACTTGTCTGGTAGCTTTCTCTATTATCTTGGGGTGTTCAATCGTATATATTGGTTTTCGTTACACGTTACCTGTCGGTTTTCAGTATAAGTTATTAGCAGCATTTTTGTTTGTAATTCTTTGTGCTTTGTTATCCTATTTGCTCCTGCTTGATGTTTCCGAAAAAAGGGTTTTACATCTTTATTTATTTCGAAAATTTAGAGGATAATTTTGTTTCTTGATTTATGAATTTTGTCTCTGAACTGCTTTCTCACCTCAGCATTCGCGAAAAAGTGAAATCGTTCGTCGATGAACGGCTTAAGGTGAACTCGGCAATGTCCCTCTCAGATTTTTTGGAATTCAATTATACCCAGATGGCTCTCCATTCGACCGAATTGGGTACATCTGACGAAGATTATATTCCCGGTCGGCAAGTAATTGTCTCCTTGACATCTCATGGTAATCGTGTATTAGATGCGTATATGGCTATCGAAACCATTATGCAGGGTACCATGAAACCCAATCGGATTATTCTTTGGCTGTCCGAACACGACAAGGTGTCTTCATGCCTTCTCGAGAATCAGATCAAACGTGGTTTGGAAATCCGATATGTGAAGGACCTTGGTCCACACACCAAACTTATTCCTGCATTGAGGGAGTTCCCCGAAGATATTATCATTACGATCGACGATGATATTTTCTATAAGCCCGACATGGTAGAGAATTTGTTACGTGCTCATTATCACGATTCATCTTCCATTCTGGCCAATAGGGTAGCTGTTATGACGACCGATAAGAATGGTAATTTAAATAGTTATCTTAAGTGGGTACATTACAATTATCCGGAGCATTCGTATAAGAGAAATGTTATTATAGGTGTAGAGGGGTGTCTTTATCCGCCTCATACTCTTTCCGATGAAATCTTTAATGAAGATGCCATTCGGGAGTTATGCCCTACGGCTGATGATATTTGGTTTACAGCGATGGCTCTCCTGAAAGGAACCAGAATTGCTCATGTCGATTGTCGGTATGATAAAGGCTTTGCAGGAGGTGTGGCCAATCAACGTATGCAAAGCTCTGGTCTGGTGCATTTGAACGAGAATCCCCGTGAATGTCTTAACGATTTTCAGATTCGAGCTGTCTTCGACAAATATAATCTTTATCCTTTGATAGGATGATCCCGAAGGTTTCTATTATTATTCCTGTTTATAATTCGTCCAAGTACATTGATAAATGCTGTCGTAGTCTATTTAGGCAGTCATTGGACTCATTGCAGTTTATTTTCGTCGATGATGGATCCACCGACGATAGCTTTGAAGTCGTCAAAGTCGCTTTGAATGATTTTCCAAACAGGGCTAATCAGGTCTCTTTCATCAATAGTGATGCAAATAAAGGTGTCGGTGCGGCTCGTCATCAAGGGTTGAAGGAGGCAAAAGGTGAATATGTGATCCATTGTGATAGTGATGACTGGGTTGAATCTGATGCTTATCAGTCTCTTTATGAGAAAGCTATTGCAGAGGATGCTGATGTCGTAACATGTGCTTATAGTATTGATTATGAAGATGGAATCAGCAGTAAGGTAATTCCTGCATTTCATCATGATTCCCAAACCTTGACTTTTGACCTTGGTCCGCAAACTGGTTCCCTTGTGCTGAAACTTATTCGTCGTGATTTCATTGTCAAGAATAATCTGCAGGTTTCTAAAGAGCTTCGATGGGGTGAAGATTTTTGCCTGTCATTGAAGACCCTTCTGCTTTCTAAAAAGACAGTAAGTGTCAATCGTCCTTTCTATCATTATGTTCAGCATAGTGATTCTCTTACGCATACCTTGACCCGCGAAAAATGTCTCAGTCTTATCCATTGTGGAAATGTTATCGAGGATTTCCTCAAGCTACATGGTTTGACGCGCCATTATCATTATCAACTGAATTGGCTTAAGTTTCAATTGAAACAATATTTGCTGATTTTCCCACATACGCGTGATATCAATTTTTGGAAATCTATCTATCCGGAGTGTCATCAGTACATTCTTCATTATCAGACGATGACTTATTTGAAGGTTTCTGCATGGTTAATCGTCCATCATTTGAATGCAATCGCGCTTATTGTATTGAAACTTAGAGATTTTCTAAGTCAATTAAAAAAACGATGAAATTGATTATCTACCCAGATGTGGATATCTGGGAATTTGTTCTCTCAGGGCTGAAGTCGCGAACCGATGTTATACTGTTCCCTCTCAACCGGCAAAGCAATATTTTCCAAAAAGTTGCGCGTAAATATGGTTCTACCATTCCCTTGCCGATCGATTTTGTGTTAGGTACACAATTGCAAAATACTATAAAGCATTTACTGCATGGCGATGCTGTCATTATCGCCGAATATACCGATCCGGCTTTGGTTTCGGCTGTTTCCAGGATTGTTCCAAAAGGTGTTTTTCGCTATCTTTGGTTGTGGAATCATAAGGGGAATAAAAAGAATTTTGTAAAGAATCTCCAAGCGATCCATAAACACCATTTCCAAGTGATTACCTATGATGAATTGGATGCCGAGAAGTTCGGGTTTCGATGGCATACCCAATTCTTCAATATCAAGCCATTTCAGCAGGTTGCGTCTTTGCAGAATAATTCATTTCTCTACGATTTCTTTTTCGTTGGGTATGCCAAGAATAGGGTAGAGGAAATTGAACGTATTCATTCAATGCTTTCATCTTATGTTCGTTTATTCGTAATGATTCGATCAACTTCCGAATATATTCCTTATACCCGTTATATGGAGATGGCGATGCAGTCACGATGTATCGTAGAGATTGTACATACCGGCGATCCATCCTGTACGCTTCGTCCATTGGAAGCGATGTCAATTCGTCGCAAACTTCTTACCAATAACCTTGCAGTTCGTAATTACTCATTCTATCGACCACAGAATATTTTTATCCTTGGTCAAGATGATATAAATTGTTTGCCCGTTTTTCTTCATTCCCCCTTTGAGCCTCTACCCAAAGAGATCGTCGATAGTTACGATGTCAACGCTTGGGTCGATTCTTTTTAGTGGGATTCTCGCTTTATAGAGTTACAAATGAACCCTCTCTTATGTATAATTCCCAAGATCGGATTTTTGGATATGATTTGATTAAGACCATCGCCATCTTCATGATTGTATTCTATCATTTAGGGGGGATTGATTATGGCGCTTTTGAACCAGGGCATTTTTATCTGCCTAACTTGAACAAATTCTTTTCTGCGTTGTGTGCAGCTGGAGTCCCTTTGTTCTTCATGGTGAACGGAGCTCTGATTATTCCGAAGAACTTGCATTGGAAGCAGTTATTGTTTAAGGTTTTTCATCTGCTCTTTCTTTTCGTATTTTGGAAATTTGTCTTGCAATATCTCATCTCTTTCAAGTTGTTGGCTATTGAGGATAAGATGGTCCATTTCTGGTTTTTGGGTACTTTGTCAATCGTTTATTTGATGAGTATAGTGCTGCAAAAATCCACTATTCTTCGTCATGCAGTCCTTGTCTTTCTTTTCTTATTCCCTTTCTGTTATAATTTTCTCTGGGATGTTGTCTTGTTTTGTGTCCCTTCTTTTGATGCTTGTAACGTGATACATACAGGTTTTTTCACATTGTATGGTATTCTTTATTATTATTTGGGAGAGGCCCTAAGAACTCGACATACTTCATCTTTTTACGCTATAGGACTAATTGTCCTTGGCCTTCTACTTGTTAATTTTGAAGTTGTGGCGATGAGTAATTATTTCCAAGCGATTTATGATGGCATAAATAGTTCATTTCCCACTCTTGGAGCTTTGGCTATGTCCGTCGGAATCTTTAGTTTTTTTAAGGATGTTAATTACAATGATGGTTATGTTAGGAAAATAGTATCTTATGTCGGTCAAAATACATTGGGTATTTTTTTATTTCATGTTTTAGTTATCTTTTTATTACGCCAATTCAGTCCCAGTATTTTTGTTAATATAAACTTTTGGATTGCCTTTTTGCTTTCTGTGCTTATTTTATTGTGTACGGCTTTTATCTCTTCATTAATCAAGCATAGTAGATTCGCTTTTCTTCTTACACTCTCTTGCAAATCGTAGTTTTTCTGTCTTTAGTTGCGTTATTCTATGGTCTCTGATAATAAACGAATAGCCAAAAACGCCATAATGCTCTATATTCGTATGCTGCTCAGCATGTTTGTTGGGCTATATACGAGTAGAGTAGTATTGCAGGTACTTGGTGTTGAAGACTATGGCGTTTATGGTCTTGTGGGCAGTGTAGTATCCATGATGGGATTCATCAATGCATCCATGAGTGGTGCTACTTCTAGATTTATCACTTATGAATTAGGTAGAGGGGATAAAAAGAGCTTGAATGAAATATTTTGTTCTGCGCTGATTGTGCATTTTATCATTGCTTTATTTATTATCCTTATTGGAGAAACAATTGGATTGTGGTTCTTGTGTAATAAGTTGGTAATTCCAGAAGGAAGGATGAACGCTGCTCACTGGGTCTTTCACCTTTCTCTCATGTCAGCCGCAATTGGCATAACGCAACCTCCCTATTCTGCTTGCTTGATGGCACATGAAAAGATGGATATTTATGCTTATTTTGACCTTTTACATGTGACCTTGAAATTATTAATAGTTTTTGTTTTAAGTTATTCCGGATTTGATAAGTTAATTTTTTATGCCTTCCTTGAAGTTTCTGTATCTATTCTTATGTTGGCAATTTATAGAATCTATTGTTTGAAGCATTATGAAGAATCTCATTTTAGATGGGTTTGGAACAAACTTCAGATCAAGTCTATGTTGTCTTTTTCAGGATGGGATTTATATGGGAATCTGAGTTTCTCCTTGGTTCAACATGGCCGCAATTTTATTATTAATATTTTCTTTGGCGTTATATTAAATGCAGCATGTGGTATTGCCACAACTGTTCAAGGTATCATACAGCGTTTCTCAAACAATATTAAGGGAGCATTTAGCCCTCAAATTATAAAATCTTATGCATCTCATAATTATCAAAGGATGCAATTTTTGATTATTGAAGGTTCAAAATACTCTTATCTACTGCTTATGTTGATATCTGTGCCAATTGCCATTGAAATCCATTTTATCATTGATCTTTGGTTAGGCCAGATTCCAGCTTATGTCCCTTCCTTTTCTCGTATTTTGTTGATGCAAAATGCATTTATTACACTTAATGCATATTTAATCGTTGCTATTCATGCAACCGGCAGAGTTAAGCGTTTCTTTTATACAGGTAGTCTTTCTTTATGTCAGTTGCCTCTTTTATACTTCTTGTTTAGCTACTTTCATTTGAATCCTGATTGGATTTATTATGTTTCTTTTTTCTTTTCATTTCTCTCTATGTTTGTTTATATAGGCATCGTAAGAATTCAAATTCCCGAATTGGATGTGTGGATTGTATTTTTTAAGTGGCTAAAGCCGGTTTTGGTTAGTTTGATTTGCTTTTTGCCTCTTATGATTCTTCATAGGAACCTCGATTCTGGTTTTATTCGTTTTTTCTCGATTTTTTTTATTTATTTTCTGATGTTATCAATTTCTACTTTTTATTTCTTAATGGATAGGCATCAAAGGATAATTGCAATAAAAAAAATCAAAATTGGAATTGCTGAATTGAAAAGTATTTTTAGTTAATGTGGTGTTATTTTGAATTATTGTGAAAATAATTAGCAGGCTTCGCCATTACTTGTGGCAAATATTAGGAATAGATCAGAAACACATTCAGTGGGTCTGTGATCATCATTTTCTTAAGGAAGATAAATATAGTATTATTGGACAAAAATCCTACGATAATAATGCATTAGTTTATCGTTGGTCTAAAAAACCATTGATTATTGGGAAATATTGTTCTATATCCTATGGCGTGAAATTCATCATTGATGATGGTCGCCACACTTACAATGTGGTTTCTAATTATCCCTTCAAAACTAATTTGGTCGGGAACAAAGCAGGAATTGAAATCGGAAATGATGTATGGATTGGATTAGGTGTAACAATACTTAATGGTGTAAAGATTGGAGATGGTGCTACTATTGCTGCTGGTTCTATTGTCGTTTCTGACGTGCCGCCATATGCTGTCGTGGCAGGTGTGCCGGCAATGGTAGTGAAAAGGAAATGTTCTGAGGAAGAAGCTGAACTAATGTCTAAGATTGCGTGGTGGAATTGGGAGGATTCTATTATTGAAGAAAGACTTTCGGATTTCAAATTAGATATACCTGTATTTATTCGTAAATATGGCAAAAAAAACTAGTGTATTCTTTTTTATAGATTCACTCGATTGTGGAGGTGCAGAAAAAAGCCTTGTTTCTTTACTTCCTTTATTGGACTACACTAAAATTGATGTTGATCTGATGATGGTTCATCGGGGAGGTGTCTTTGAGGAATACATTCCACAACAGGTCAATATTGTTGATTTCCCCAGTCCCAAAGGGTTTTATTGGGAAATATGTTTATTTGGGTTTCGGATTATTCGTCGTCTGTTCCCAAATCGCCATGGAGCAGAAATGAGATGGAGAACCATGTCATCAGCTTACAGAGTGCTTGCAAAGTCCTACGATGTTGCTATAGCTTATCAGCAAGGTTTCCCGACCTACTATTTGACAGAGAAAGTGAAGGCGACAAAAAAGTTCGCGTGGATAAATGTCGATTTGGAAAAGGCTGGATATCGTTCGTCATTCAATCGGCCATTTTATGATAAAATGGATAAAATCGTTCCCGTATCTGATCGATTGTGTGAAATGCTAAAGGTGTCGCATTATGTGAATAGCTCTAAACTCTACACTGTATTTGACATTTTGAATGTAGATCTTATCAAAAGAATGTCTCTCGAACAGGTTCTAGAAAAATCTGATTCAAGCGAGTTGGTTATCGCTACAGTAGGTCGTATGGTGGCCCAAAAGGGATATGATTTGGCTGTAGAAGCTGCTAAGATTCTTAAAGCAAAAGGCATATCTTTTAAGTGGTATTTCGTGGGAGGTGGAGGAATGAGACCGGAAATAGAACGAATGATTTCTGATTATGAGCTGGGAAATAATATTGTCCTGGTAGGTATGACACCCAATCCATATCCTTATATGGCTATGGCTGATATATATGTGCAAACCTCTAAGTTCGAGGGGTTTGGATTGACTTTGAATGAAGCACGAATATTGAATAAACCTGTTGTCAGCACCAATTTCCCGGTTGTTTATAATCAGATCCGAGATGGAGAAAACGGATTGATTTGTGAGATGACAGCAGCATCAATCGCAGAGAGGATAATGCTCTTGGCTTCAAACGTAAAGTTGAGGGAGAAACTTATTGATGCAACAAGGTCTGAGGTCAATACTACATCAATTACAGAACCCAAAAAGGTAATGAATTTGATTTTGTCATGAAGATTTGTACTATTACTTGTCAGAATGCTGCAAATCATGGCGCTCGCCTTCAGTGTTATGCACTTGTGCATTGGTTGCAGAAACAAGGGCATGAGGTTGAGGTGATTGATTATCGTCCTGCCCGTTTTTTGGATGCCAAATTGTGGTATTGGCCTGGATTGTCAATTAAACGATGGGCTAAATTGTTCTTGTGTTATCCAGAAAGAAAAAGAAATATTGAAAGAAGAAAGTATTTTGATGACTTTTCACGTAAATATATTCCGCTTACAAAACAGGTTTTTTTTAATATAGACGAATTAAGAAAGAATCCACCCGTAGCAGACCTTTATATTGCAGGAAGTGACCAGATTTGGAATACGACCTTCCCCAATGGGACAGACCCTGCTTACTATCTTGATTTCGGTTCGGCTGATGTACGAAGAGAGAGTTTTGCTGCTAGTTTTGCTACTGAGCAATTACAGCCTGGCACTGAATCATTTGTGAAGGAGAATCTGAAGAGATTCGATAAGATTACTGTTAGAGAACAGTCTGCCCTGAAAATTTTGGAATCCTTAGGGATAAAGGGAACGCTTCAAGAAGACCCGGTATTCTTGCTTTCTGCTTCTGAATGGGATGCAATTGCCGATGGAACAGGAGTCGGAGAGAAATATGTTCTTGTATATGATTTCTATTTGGGGGATGACATAAAGAAAGAGGCTCAAAGAATCGCAAAAGAAAATGGTTTGAAGATCTATAGTATTTGCCGTACAGATCTTTCATATGCTGACAGGAATTTCGTTTATGCTGGGCCTGAGACATTTGTGAGTCTTGTCAAGTATGCTTCATACGTCATAAGCAATTCTTTTCACGGGACGGCTTTTGCGATGATTTATGGAGTTCCTTTTAAGGTTCTTGACCGACCCGATGGTTTGAATATCCGAATGCATGATTTGCTGGAGAGAAAAGGTTATTTAATTGAACACTAGTATATTTTCGATTTTCTTATGATTAGCGTAATAGTTCCTATTTATAATGTTGAAGCTTACCTTCCTCAATGTTTGGATAGTATAGTTTCCCAAACTTATAAGGATTTAGAGATTATTCTGGTAGATGATGGATCTACCGATAGTTCTGGTAGGATTTGTGACGAATTTGCTGATAAAGATGTTAGGATAAGAGTAATTCATCAGAAGAACAGTGGATTGCCGGAAGCCAGAAATAGTGGACTTAAGGTCGCCAAGGGTGATTATATTATCATGCCAGATGGGGATGACGCACTTCATCCCCAGATGATTGAGATTCTATATAATCTCATCATCGACGGAGATTACGATTTTTCAATGTGCTATGGAGAATATATCTATAATATTGATGTAGTTAAGGAGAGAGTTCTAAGGCCAATTAGAGTTTCTCAAGTTGTCGAGATGTCGCGTGATTCAGCATTTAAGAATCTTTGGGTATTATCAGATGTTCAATTACAATATGGTGTAGTATGGAATAAATTGTATAAACGTAATCTAGTTGACACCATTGGTTTATTTGCAGAAACTGCTGCACAAGATCTGGAATATAACAATCGAGCCTTTTTGCATACCGATAAGGCTGTTCTTGCACCAGAATACCTTTATTATTATATACAAAGAGAAACATCGATTCTTCATCAAAAGAATAGCCTTCATTCTTTGAATAATCTACATACATACCATTTGTCTTTGAGTGAAATATCACAAAACAACAAGCTATATAGATCATATTGTTTAGCAACGATGTTTCATAGGTTTTTTAACGTCCGATATAGGTACAAAGGGACTCCAAACTATCATTTAGCCAAAGAAACTATCGAAAAGTATCGTAAGCAATACCAATTTGAATTTTACTCTTGTAGTTATATCTTACCATATGAAAAATTCAAATTCATTGTGTTTTACTATCTTCCATTTTTATATAGCTTTGTTATAATATTAGGAGAGTATCTTGCTAAAGTGAGAAAAAAATTTTTTTAAATTATGAAGGACATTGATTTTGTTATATTATGGGTAGATGGCAATGACCCTGAATGGCAAAAAGATAAAGAAAAGTATGCGAAAGAGCAAGATATAAAGTTTAATCGTAATAATGTACGCTATCGGGATTGGGATACGTTGAAGTATTGGTTTCGAGGAATTGAAACCTATGCCCCATGGGTGAGGAAGGTTCACTTTGTGACTTGTGGACATGTCCCTTCTTGGCTTGACCTCAATCATCCCAAGTTGAATTTCGTCAAGCATTCCGATTATATCCCTTCCGAATATCTTCCCACGTTTAGTGCTAATCCTATTGAACTCAATCTTCATCGAATTGATAATCTGGCAGAGCAGTTTGTTTTCTTTAATGATGATATGTTTCTCACTGCCCCTGTCCGACCAGAAGATTTCTTTAGAGATGGATTGCCATGCGACAGTGCTATTCGCAATATTCCAGCCATCAGTAAGTTCGGGCACATCGATCTGAATGCTTTAATCATCATAGATAAACATTTTAACTATTTGCAACAGCTTCGAAAGAATCCCTCAAAGTATTTGAACTGGCGTTATGGTTTGCAGAATCTGCGATTCCTGTGTTTGTCCCCTTGGCCCATCTATTGTGGATTTAAGAATACGCACACTGCATTTTCCTATTTGAAGAGTACGCTTGCAG
>JAEEGL011823992.1_pt1 | contig 15583 bp, 9 predicted proteins | sample 9134231 | NCBI WGS metagenome assembly JAEEGL01 (sample SAMN16246548, study PRJNA631951) | gut metagenome | biome: gut microbiome; feature: rumen; material: fiber-attached | host: Bos | place: Iran: Karaj | collected 2018-10
ATCAATAAGAGGATTGCCGACATACTCAACATCATAATCAAACTGCTTGTAAAATTCCTTTTCAAAAGGGAAAATTGCAAACATCTTATCAACATATTTTTTTATAGTGTAGGCACGACGTTTTTTCCACGCCCATATTTTCGGCGAAATATAATAAAACGTCTTAAAACCATGCTCCTTGGCAAATTTTGCCATCTTGAGGTTGAAGCCAGGATAATCAACAAAAATTACGGCATCTGGCGAAAATTTCAACATATTGGTTTTACATATTTCAAAATTTTTTTTGATTTTTGAAATATTAGCCAAAACCTCCGTTACGCCCATATATGCCATTTCACGATAATGTTGAAGGATTTTTCCGCCCTGTGAAAGCATCAAATCCCCACCCAAAAACATAAATTCGGCCTCCTTATCGGTATTTTTTATCTGCGCCATCAATGTCGATGCGTGCAAATCTCCAGAAGCTTCTCCCGCAATTAAAAAATATTTCATAATGAATGCTGTTTTTCCGCCGTATTGGAACGGAAATTGTATTTTCTGTGTTTTAGAAAACAAAGATAATTGTTTTTCTTTAACCAAGGTATAGCCTTAACATTTTTTTTGATATTACTTTTATAACTCGACTATACTTGATGTTTTGCCGTTGCCGGTTTCTTTTAACAAAAAAGCTGACAACGGCATTTTTTATTTTACAAAAACTTTCATAATTTTACACTCTGAAATTTTTTCCCGTTACTAAAAAAACTACTATGAAAATTTTTTTTACACTAATAATATTAATTTTTTCGTTATCGGTTAAGGCTCAAAACGTTTCAACCGTATTAAACGACATTGAAAATTTTAAAATTGTAACTTTATCCAACGGTTTTAAAGTTCAAATTATCACCTCTGAAGAATATGAATACTGCAATTGCCGCCTTACAGTTGATATTTCGGACATCTCAGAAGGCGAACAAAAAGGTATCAAAAGCATTACGGCGGCTCTGACTGGCTCCGAACTCATCGGCGAAGAATTGTTAGTTAAAAACATGATAAGCCACAATCAAGCTTTGGACTCCTTGATGGAATTTATGGCGGAAACGGCTTTTTCGCCTGAAGAAAAAAACATCACTTTCAATGAATACAAATCCCAACGTCAAGAATACTTAAGAAACCTCTCCGCTGACAAAGAATCCGCCGTCTCGGATTTAGCATCGGCAAAATGCGGAATAAAACTCCTGCCCAAAAACTATCTCGACAATATTTTTGAAAACGATTACAAAGAATTTAAAAAACGCTGCTTTACAGCCGGAAGATGTTTATTAACAATAATTTCTAATATGGAAGTTTCACAAATTCAGGAACTTGCAGAAAAACACTTCGGAAAAGCAGACAAAAATTCTCAAAAAGGCAAAGCAAAACCCGCAACCATTCCCGCTCAAGATTTAATTTATTTTATCAACGATTCGCTTCAAGAGAAGACGATATGCTCTTTCAGAAATTATTTTCCATGTCAAAAAACGCCTAAAAACTATATTTTCAACAAGTTAGCACAACAAATCATTTACGGAGAATACGCTATGAGAGTAAGAAATTTTTCAACTCTCGGACACGAAATTTATTCGCTAAATTTAACGACGGAAGAAGACTCTAATTTTGATTCGATTACAAAACGCATTTTCAAATTCCGAGGCAGCGAATCTCAAATCGAAACTCAAGATTTGGAAGAGGCAAAAAAACTCGTTATTGAAAATTTTAAAAACGAACTCAAATCGCCGGCATACGCTACGGAAATCGCCTCACACATAATTCTATACAAATTTCAAAACAATTATTTTTCCAATTTTGAAGGCAGTATCAACATGATTACCGAGACGGAAATGAATACTTTTATCGACCTTATCAACAAAAACGGAAGCAATGTTTTGGCATCGCTCGGACAGCAAAGAAAACATCACTGCTCACTATTGAAGCTCGCTCATGATAGAAAAGTGGAACTCGGAAACCTTCAAAACGAAGTTTCATTCACTTTCGATAAAGGTTTTACGGCTCAAAACGTTTTGGATAAATACTTGGTTTCTTCCGGATTAAACAACCCGCCGAAAAATTACACGGTAACATTCAAAACCGTTTACGACTATTTGGACAAAGGCGTTCAATACACCGCAACGGGCAGAATTTTAAGAAAAACACCAAATATGTATTCTTTGGAAAATTATGTTGTACATGAAGACTCTATGAAAATTTTTCATTACAAAGAAATGTTTGACGGCAATACTCCTTACGACAGCACCATGCTTTACGGCAGAGAAGAGGTTGATACAATAAGGGAAAAAACTCTTATTCAAAAAGCATATTTTCCCTTGGAGGCTTATTATGACAAATTAGGCATAAGATTCAGACTTTCATGCGATTATGATTTGTTTCAACAAGGACTTTTCAAAGTGGAGACTTTTGGACTAAACAACGAGGGAATCAATCATTATTTCAACATCCAAAACGGATTAAGAACCAAAACGGAACTTTTGAGTGATACAATGACCGTAAAAAAAATAATAGAATACACTTACGACGAATACAACAAATACAAATTGCCGAAAATTATAAGGGAAACTTCAAAAAATCTTGTTACGGAGATTTTGTTTTCGATTTATGATTTTAATACGACTCTCAAGAAAGCAAATTTCTTTATTTACGTTCCAAGTCAAAGAAAAAAATAAAGGACGAAATTTTTTATTTTTTCGTCCTTAAAAAATTCTAAAACTTATTAATAATTATTTAGCTGCATTTTCAGGTGCTAAATCAGAAGAATCCGCAATAATGCATGATTTTTCAACGCTGATATTAACATCTTGAGCAATAGCAACAATAAATGTCGTATCAAGAACAGAAACAATCGTTCCGTGGATTCCGCCTACGGTCATAACCTTGCTGCCAGGTTTCAAAGACTCACGGAATTTGTTGAGTTCTTTCTGCTTTTTTTGCTGGGGACGAATCATAAAAAGATAAAAAACAGCAAACATCAACACCAACATTATTATCATGCTAATTCCGCTGCCTTGAGACTGTCCAGGAGTGCCGGCAGCATCTTGCTGAATCGTTAAAAAAATATCCAAAAGTGTCATTTTTTAATATAATTTTTAATTGTTAATTTTTTCTTTATTGTTAATTGTTGCAAAGCACCTCTCCCGTTATGACAAGATCAAAAATATTATCAACACAATTAGAGATTACTTTTACGGTTTTGTATTGCGAACCTTCTTTTCCCGAAGAGTCAAAACGAACTTTTATATAACCCTCTCCGCCGGGTACAACCGGCTTTTTGTCGTATTCAGGAACGGTACAGCCGCATGAAGTTTCTACTTTTTGAATCAATAAATCGGCTTTGCCCGTGTTTTTGAATTTAAAAGTATAACATACCTGCTCGCCCTGAAGAACTTTGCCAAAATTGAAAACTGCCGTATCAAAATCAATTTCAGGAAAAGCAGTCGTATCAATTTGAGCGGCAGAATTGTTCGCCGTATTGTTAGACGAACATGAAAAAAACGCCGCTAAAAAAAATACTGCTAAGATTATAATAAAATTAATCTTCATTTTTTTCGTTTTTTTCAGGAGCTTCCGCTATTTTTTTAATTTTTCTCTCGCTCATAAGTTTTGAAACTGCCTTGTCCAAAACTCCGTTAACAAAAACGCTGCTCTTTGATGTAGAATAATCTTTTGCAAGTTCAATATACTCGTTGAAAGTAACTTTGAGAGGTATTTCGGGGAATGTTTCTACCTCAGCCAAAGCGGTCTGCAAAACCAAAATGTCAAAAAATGCGATTCTTTCCAAATCCCAATTTTGAGTATTTTCAGAAATCAACTTTCGATAATAATCGCCTCTTGCAACCGTTTTTCTGAAAAGCTGAATCACAAATTCACGGTCGTCATCGTTTTTGAACATTTTTACCAAAGGATACGAATTGTCGTAACCAATTTTGTATCTTTCGATAGTTTTCAAAACCATTCCGATTATAAACTCCACTGTATCAATCCAATACACAGATTGCTCTTCAAGTATTTGATAAAGCAAGTCGCAATCGTAAATCACGTTTTCAAACATAAAGGCAATAATTTTTTTGTCCTCTTCGTATGACGAAGTCGGTTTTGCCATGTATGAAATATACTCGTCGGTTTTTTCTAATGTGTTAAAAATACGTTTGGGCAATTCAGGATTGGCAGCCCACGAAATTTTTTTTCCGTTAACCTGAGTAATGAAAGCCTCGTTTTCCTTGAATTGAGCAATGAATTTGTTATTAACAAATTTCATGTTAGGATTACGATCGGTTTCCGTTGCCAAAAATTTTTGCTTTTTGGAATTAATTACGGATTCGGCGTAATTGCATACCTCTACGCCGAGAAGAAAGAGGTAAAAATACAAGTCGTAAGATTTCTGTATGCTGTACAGCAATTCTTTTTCGGATTTTGCCACGTCCGAATCTCCGCCTTGATAAAAGGAATAAACAGTTTGCAAAACTTTTATTCTCAAAATTCTTCTGCTTATCATTGTAAAAAAGAACTAAATATTTCGGCGCAAAGTTAGTTATTTTCTTACAAGGCAAAAATTAATTTTGAGTTAAAAATTACAAATTTTTATTTAGTTTTAAAATATTGAATTTTCTAACACCTTGCTACAAAAAACAACCGATAAAAAAAGACTGTCAATAAAAAATAAAAAAAGAGAGGCTGTAAATCTTTCGATTTTTTTAGCCTCTCTCTTTCTTGATAATCTAACAATATTTTTTTTATTCGGCGAGTTTAATTGTAACTTTAGTTACTTTATAACCATCACCGACAGCAATAATACCCCAGTTATCATTTTCAGTTGCGAGTGATAACGATTCTGCTGTAAGAGTTGCTTCTAAATACTCTGTCTCTGATGTAATCTGTGTATCACCACGACCAGTATCACCGCTACCTCCTGTCAAGATATTAACCCAGCTTGTATTTGTGATACAGCCTTGTCCTTCTCCTTCAACGTAAAATCTAATAACAGATCCGGCTTTTATTGTTCTGTCTTTTATTTTGTCATAAGTATATTCTTTTACGCCGTCAAAAGTTGTACTCCAAGTAACAGCTGATTCTCCGCTCCAAATTTCAGTTTCTTCTCCGAGTGTAACATTCGGTTCGGGGTCTTGATTCGGTTCGGGATCTTGATTCGGTTCGGGATCTTGATTCGGTTCGGGATCTTGATTCGGTTCGGGATCTTGGTTGGATTTTCCTTTTTTCAAATCAGCTTCTATTGCCTCCATTGCTTCCACGTTTGTGCTGGCAAAGGTAATCTTGGTTAATTTGAAACCGTTGCCGACTACTGCCAAACCGTCTTGCGTTTTGATAAGTTCTATTGATGTTTCGTTGAGTTCGTATTCCAAAACTTGCGAACTTGTGATTTGTTCGTCTTCACGTTCATCATCCTTATGTCCGGTAACAATATTACTCCACCATGCCGAAGCAACACAGCCTTGATGCGAATCACCATCGCCTTGTGCAGGTTCAACGTATGCCCTTACAATAACGCCGGGTGTTAAGTAACCTTTTTCAACCCATTCTTTGGACTTTGCTGCAATATCTGAGAATGCTTTCCATACTGCTACAAATTCTCCTGTCCAAACCTCAACTTCAATTTCGTTGAAAACGGGATTTTCAGAAAGTTCAATTTCGCCGCAAGCGAAAGAATTGCCCTCTTTATCAACAACATACAAATTGTAAACACCTTCAGCCAAGCCTGCGGGAACGGTATAAGACAAATAACCGTCTTCGTTGTAAACACATTCAGCGGCAGTTTCACCGATAAGGATTTTTACAACGTTTTCAAGATTTGTTCCGTGCAAAACAGCCTCATCTCCGGGTTTTACCAAACGCTCTTTTGCTTTGTTTGCCAAAACCGGGTCGGTAGCCAAAGGCTGTACGGTAACGGTAAAGGTGCGTGAAGTTTCACCGCCCGAAGTTTTTACAACAACTTTTATTGTATGAACTCCAGTTTCCAAAGAAATGTCAATAGATAAACTTTCGGCAACTTTTTCGTCGTCAACAAACCACTCGGCTGTTGCTCCCTCAACGGGAGTAACTATCAGCTCGTAAGTAAATCTTTCTGTGCGGTTAATCGTTGAAAAATTCGGTGCTGCACCTTTTTCGCCTTGCGGAATATCGGTGTTCAAAATTCTGGGCGAATCCGATGACGAAGCCGTGAAAAACGGATCTTCGTCTTCGGAACAACTCATTAAACCGGCAGCTATGCCCAAGCTCAACAATCCGGCTGTAAGTATATTTTTAAATTTCATAATAATCTAAATTTTTAAAACGGTTATTTAACATTAATATCCTCAGTATCCCACCATAAGCGGTGATGCCAATCGTCAGTGCCGCCCAAATTATCAACAGCCTGTTTATAGTTCGCACTGTTGTACTGAGCCTCAAGTATTGGATAGCACAGACGTACAGGAGTTTGCAAGTTTCCGTCGTCGTAAGTAAAGTCAGACTCAAATTTTCCGAGTTTGGTTCTGTCCTGCAAAACAGGATAATCCGAACGGCGGAGGTTAGCCCATCCTTCAGCGGGGTTCATGGTGTGAAGAATCCATGCCTGAGTGTTGATAGCCTCGCGGGGATTGCTTGCCAAAGTACCTTCTGCAAGAATGCCGTCGATGTATTCCTGAATTTCGCTCTCGGAAATCTTGTTGCTTTCCAAATAATGGGTGTTAAGAATCTGCATTGAAGCGTTGATACCGTTTGTGAAATGCGTTTCAACATCGCCGTCAACAGCCCAGCCTTTGGATTTTGCCTCAGCCAAGAGAAACTCAACTTCAGCCGAACTGATTAAAAATCCCGGTCTGTCAGGCATTTCCATATCAATAGAAAGGAAAGGTCTCAACATACGTGCCGGAAAATTGTTGCCGTCAAAACCGGCTTCGGGATAGTTTTTAACAAGACGCTCAAGTGTAGGAATTTTGTCGTTTGACGGAGCATTAATCCAGTTGTTCCACCATGCTGCACCCGGATCGCAAGGATGGATAACATCGTTGCTTTCCTCAGTATAAGAAAGAACTTCATCCGTTACATCTACGTTCCATTCGCGGTCAGGTTTTATCTCACTGCGTTTGGTGTTGATATAATGACGGCAGATACGGTAAAGTCTGGGGTCAGAGGTTTCTTTCATCAAATTGTAAAAAGTTGAAGATACAAACGTCGGTGAAGTCGGGTCTTGTCCGTAGAGAATTTCGCAGAGCGCATTAACACGGAAGTCCAAATCACGCGAACCTTCATAAAGAGTAAAAGGTCCGTCGGTGTAAATGATGTAGGCATCTTCTGCCGCACTCTGAATATAGCCGCCGTCAGCTTTCAAAGCCTTTTCAAATTCTTCCTGCGCTTTTGTCGGATTAACATCGCTTATACGCATTGCAAAACGCAAACGCAAAGAGTTGGCATATTTGCGCCAAGCTAAAGCATCGCCCGAAAGACTTGTAACGTCGCCGCCGATACGGTCTTCTGTCTCTCTGAGTTGAGCTACACAAGAAGCAAGCTCCTCAAAAAAGAAATTGTAAATATCTTCCTGTTTGTCGTATTTAGGATTGGAAATACCGCTGATAAATCCCAAGCCCGCTTCTGTGCAGGGAATGTCGCCGTAAGTATCAGTCAAAACGGACATCAAATAAACACGGTGAATACGCAAAGCAGCGTTAACAGCCGGTTTGTCCTCAGAATTGGCGATTGCATCTACAAGGTTTTTAATGGCAACGCTGTAATACTGATCCCAAATAAGCCGCATTTGATCGTCGTTTGCGTGAACACTGCCGGCGTAATTTGAAACGTTCCATCCACCGGCAAAATGCTGCGTGAACCCCGTAATGTAACTGCGGTAAGTGTCCATAAGTCCGAAGTCGCCGTAAGTCTGCAACAAGGCAGTCGTTAGCTGAGCTCCCGGCTCTATTGAGGAGGCTTTTGATTCATCAATGTTCATATCCTCCATATAATCGTCGCTGCAAGAGGTTATAGCTATGGACATCAATCCGTAAACCGCACTGGCAGCTAATATGTTTTTTATATTCTTGATTTTCATTGCTTTTTTTAACTCTTAGAATTTAACATTTATGTTGATACCGTAACTGCGGCGTGAGGGAAGAGAACCGTATTCCAAGCCCATGCCCGATGTGTTATAACCAGAATCGGGGTCAATGTTGGGAATGTTTTTCCAAACGATGAACGGGTTTCTGGCAACAAATGATACGCTCATGCCTTTAATCTTTTTGCCCAAATATTTTTCAGGGAAATTGTATCCGAAAGTAATTTCACGGCATTTTACGTATGAGTTGTCATAAATGAACATACTCGGAGCAACATCTGCCGCACTTTTCCAATAAGCCTCAGGATTAACTGCGATGTCGTTTTGTCTGTAAGTGCCGTCACCGTTGTCAATAACGCCGTTGATAACCAAACCTTCGCACTTGCCGGCTGCACGCCATTCTTCGATTCCCATATTAGCAGCTTTGCGGTTTTCTTCTGAGCGGTACCATTCTTCCCTGCCTTCCAAAGTTTCTTTTGCTTTGCCAGTTGCGTATGCGGAACGCATTGACATTGAGAACATGTCAGCACCTACTTTTACGTCAAATCCTGCTGAAAGGCGAAAATTTTTGTAAGTGAAAGTAGAATAAAAACCGCCTGTCCAATCCCAAGATGCGTTGCCTAATGTGTATGTTTGACTGTCAACGTAAGGCAAACCGCTTGAAGGATCGATGATTAACGTTCCGTCTTCGGTGCGTTTGAAATCTTTTCCGATAATGCTGCCGAAGTTTTCTCCGACTTCCGCACCTACTGAAACGCCGCACCACATAGCTTTTTCAATTTCAAAATAATCCATGCCTTCGGTAAGAGATATTACCTTGTTCTGGTTTTTGGAGAAGTTAAGACCTGCGTCCCATGCAAAATCATGAATTTGCAAAACTCTGCCGTTCAAAGCGATTTCAATACCTTTGTTTTGAATTTCGCCGGCATTGATAAGTCTGTAACTGTAACCTGAAGTAGAAGTAGATGCCAAACCGATAATCTGGTCGTTTGAAGTCTGGTCATAATAAGTAATGTCGGCACTCAAACGGTTAGAGAAGAATTTCAACTCAAGACCCAGCTCAAAACTGTTGGTGCGGGTCGGTTTGAGTTCTCTGTTGGGCTGGGTATTGTTGTTAATCATACCGATAACATAACCGCCGTAAGAATATTTACCTGTGGTGTAGTTAAGGTTGAGCTGATACGGATCGGTATCGCTTCCGACCTGAGCCCAAGAGCCACGCAATTTACCGTAAGTCAATATTCTTTTGTTTTGAATAAATTCGGAGAATACTACGCTACCCGAAAACGAGGGGTAAACATAAACGTTGTTGCTAATAGGAAGCGTTGAAGATTGGTCGCCACGGACAGTAGCCTCCAAATAATAGGTGTGCATAAAACCTACACTTGCAGAACCGAAAACAGAGTTAATCTGTTTCTTGTAAGAATTTTGAGTAATGTTTTGCTCAGCATAGTTCATAATTGCAACAACGTTTTTCATCTGCTGATCTGTTCCGGTAAACTCATCGGTTTTGTTGTTAACCTTGAAAATATTACCGCCAACAGTTGCGTTGAAATCAAAATCGCCCCAAGAGTTGTTGTAAAGGGCTAATAATTCAGCATTTAAAGTACGGTTATTGAAAGTTCTGTCTTGTAATTTGCCGGCAGCGGTACCCGGAGTGGTTTTAGCAATATACTCTTCAAAATTCATATTGTTGATGTCGGTTCCGACAGTACCTTGAAATTTGAGATGATTGTTTACATTGTAAATTGCCTTGCCCGTAAAACGGTAAATGTTTTTAACGGTGGTGTTTTCGTTTTTGTACAAATCCCAATACGGATTTTTGTTGTATTGGTCGTTACCGTTCCAGTTAGCATAATCGCCATCAGAGGTTTCGTAATTTTTCAACCATTCTTGATTGTAAGTACCTGCTAAAGTCATAAGGTTTTTGCCGACATTGCTCTGAGAATCACCGAGGGCGGGACGATTTGTAACGTCTTCCTGAGTGTAATTAGCAGTGAAGTCAAAATCAACAGGACCAGCCGATGTATTTACACGAAGATTAAAATTATCACGACTCATGTGAGTCTGAGGCAGAATGTCCTTGTTGCGCATATCGGTCATAGAGAACCTTGCTCCCGTTTTGCCAGAACTTACAGACATAACAGCCGAATTTTGTGCAGTGAAACCAGTGCGGAAAAATCCTGAAGTATTGTTCGGATACATATAGAACGGACGTTTTTCGTGGTCGAAATATTCTACGTCAAAATTGTCGGCTTTAGGACCCCAACTTGCGTTAGTACCTGAAGTTGCAGTTTTGGAATATTCGCCACCGTAACCCATACCATAAACCTGCTGAATATCGTCCCATTTAGCAAGCTGAGTTTCAACAGTGAACGAGCCGTTATATTCTACGCTGATTTTATCTTTGTCAGCTTTTTTGGTCGTAATAAGGATAACACCGTGAGAGGCACGGCTACCGTAAAGAGCAGAAGCGGCAGGTCCTTTTAAGACCGTCATATTTTCAATATCATCGGGGTTGATAGCGGAGATACCATCGCCAAGGTCGTAACCACCAGCTGTGCCTGCGCTTGCAAAATTAGTGTTGTCGAGCGGCACACCGTCGATAACGTAAAGCGGTTGATTGTTGCCGGTCATTTCTGTATTACCACGGAGCATTACGCGGGTAGAACCCGATGCACCGCCGGCTGTCTGCGTTACAACCAAACCTGCAACTTTACCAGCAAGAGAGTTGATAACATTGGTTTCTTTAGCTTTGGTTAAATCTTCACCTTTTACCTCTTCGAGAGCGTAACCTAAGGCCTTACGTTCACGTTTGATACCAAGAGCTGTTACCACAACCTCGTCCAAAGCTTCATCATTTTCCATAAGAGAAACTTGCATACCGTTTACGGCAGGTAATTCCACTGTGTTATAACCCACAAAACTTATTACAAGAATATCTCCTGATTCGCAAGTAAGTTCAAAATTACCGTCAAGATCCGTAACGGTACCATTTGTAGTACCTTTTACAACTACCGTTGCTCCAATCAACGGTCCGTTTGCATCACTGACAGTACCCTTAATCAGCTGCTGATTCGTTTGGTCTACGGAATAAATTCCCGCCATCGGTACGGATGCTGAAACCTCCGTGGACATACTAAGCAAGTATGCGCCGACCAAGCATAAAACTATTCTTTTCTTCATCGTAGTGAACTGTTTTTTTTAATTACTGTTTTTCAAATATATTTGGTTAAAAACTAAAAATTCATTCCTTCCTTAATTCCGTCCAAAATCCACTGACTTTTAACTTTCATACCACGATGCCGATCAAAAATTCCGAAATGCTCCGCACCGCTACCGAAAACATTGTTATCCCAAACAAAAGTTGAAAAACCACGCTTTGTAGCTTCTTTGACCAAATAACTACAATAGTAAGTCATATTTTGGTGAATTAAATCAGTTTTTCCAGCTTTTTGACGGTCTGTAACGCCCCATTCACCGATAACAATTCCTAAATCTTTTTCTTTCCATGTCCTAACAACTTTATCAAAAAAATCCGACATGGTTTTCTCATCTGAAGAAGAAACCTCGCCTTTGTCTTTGTAAGGACTGCCCCAAAAATCATATTTACATTCTCCAGCATAATCCCAAGGCGTATAATAATGAAATTCTACGCTCATGTATTTGTTACCGTTATCCTCCAAATCTTTAGGAATAATAAAATCACCGTTATCAATTCCGAAATCAGGATTGCAAACGTAAGTTTGAACAATTAAATGACGTTTTGCATTTTTGCCGCCCGTGGAACGCACAATATCAATAAAGGTTTGGTTATAACTATTTTGAACCTCTAAATTTTCAGCTTCAGGTTTGCCCCAATTGTCGCGCAAATGAACCTCGTTGGTTCCCGCAAAGGCCACTCTGTAATCGTATGAGGCAAATTCGTTGGCGATATTAAGCCACAAAAGAGCCAATTTCTGATTATTTTCCGCTTTATGCTGATAATCAGGACGCCCCTCAAGCCATTTGTCGTGATGAGTATTGATTATCACTTTCAAACCCTCCGCCAAAGACCAATCGACAACCTCTTTAATACGTGCTACCCAATATTTGTCGATAGTCATTGCCACAGGATTTGTAATGTGACACTGCCAACGTATAGGAATACGTATTGCGTTAAAACCTGCCGCTCTTACGGCACTGATAGTTTTTCTTGTAACAATAGGATTACCCCAAGCGGTTTCAGCATTTATGGAATTATCTGCGAAAGAAATTTCCATTGTCTCTGAGCTCTGACCGGGAGCTGAACACTCAAACTGATTACCTAAATTCCAACCGATAACATTTTTGTTCCACTCTTGAGCAGTAGGCTGTGCCTTAACACCAAAAGAAAAACTAAGAATTGTTAATAATAAAAATGTAATTTTTTTCATGCGTAAAAAAGTGAGTTTAGTAAATTTAAAAACCGGATGCCCGGGTGATTTCGCATTGTAAAATTACGAAGTGAATATCAAAACAGGGTTCAGATACATACAAAAAAGGTTTCAAAACTATTTTGTGATAGTTTTGAAACCTTTTTTGAGAGATTTTATACTATTTTTCGGTGTTACTTTTTATTGATATTTTGAGGGCGGAATGTCAAAATATTTTTTGAAAACGGTGCTGAAATATTTCGGATTATCAAAGCCCGTTAACATCGCCGCATCGGAAACCGTACTGCCCGAACGCAACAAAGTCGCCGCCCTTTCCAAACGGATAATCCTTATAAAATCCTGAGGAGATTTTCCCGTATAAGATTTTAATTTTACATAAAACAAAGTCCGGCTGACAGCCATTTCCTTACAAAGACTGTTGATTGTAAACTCAGAATCGGAAAGATGTTCCAAAATAAGTTTCGTTGCTTTATCAACAAATTCTTTTCCCATATCGTCCGAAATGATTTCTTCGTTTTCCTGCAAATCCTCATCCACCTCCTGACGGGAAAGTTTTGTATATTCGATTGTAAGCCGCATGTATTTTTCCTGCAAACGGTAAACACGCCATGCAACGTAAAAAATTAAAATCAAAACCAAGACATAAACGATTTTCATCTGCCAAGAATACCACCATGGATTTTTGATAACAACGGTTAGTTTTTCGGAATCGATTTCAAAACCACCCGTGCGGCTAAAAGCTTGCAAAACAAGTTCATATCGTCCCGGTTCCAAATTGTCAAAACGGACAAATTGCTGAAAAGAAGGTTCGCTCCAAATACCGTTTTCCAATTTATAACGGTATGCAATATCAAAATGATAACGCATATTAATACTTTCAAAATAAATAATGAACGTCCGCTGATTGTAATCCAATGTTAAAACTCCCTCTTTCAACATTTCATAAACCTCTTGCGCTGAAAGTTCACCGCATTTTGCCCCGCTTTCTACCCTCAAAATCTTAAAATTAGCTTTGTAATTAACTCTCTGAAGACTTTCAGGATTCATTATAACAGCACCGTCATTAGTACCATAAAGAATATCGCCGCTTAAAAGTTTTACAACCGCTCCGTGCGAATATCCGCAGTTCAAATCACAATAATAATTTACGTTAATTACATTTTTAGGATTATCCTTTGCAACAAAAGCCAAACCGTCCTCCGTTGCAATCCAAATCCGTCCCAAAGAATCCTGCTCTATACTGCTGACATAATTTGTAGGAAGCCCGTCCTGAACCGTAATTTGAATGCTCGTTTTTTTCAAAAGGTCATAAACGTAAACACCTCCCCCATCGGTTGCAATCCAAAGTTTTTGTGTCCCGTCCTCAAAAATATGCGTTACAAAAGGATTAAAATCATTTACCGAAGGTGGTGCATAATTCAAATCCTCAATTTCAAGAGTTTGAGTATCAATTAATTTGAGAGAAAAAGCCGTTCCTACTGCTATTTTCCCCGATTTTAACAACAGCAATGTCTGAACATCCGAAATCGGAAAATAATCGCAACCCTTAGGAGTTATTCTAACGAGTTCACCGTTAAGACAACCAAACCAAAGATTTTTGTTATTATCGCAACACACAGCATAAACATGGTCATCTTTTAACACTCCGTTTTCTACTGTATACAACTGCCGAGCATTTCCTCTTGAATCTATTTCGTAAACGCCTTGTCCGTATGTTAAAACTAAAACTTTACCGTCAGAAGTTTTGTATGTATTCAAAACGACAACGCCTTGACAACAATGTTTCCACAGAGAAGTTTTAGTATCAAAAATACTTACGCCGTTATCCGTACCGAAAATGATGGAATTCTCGTTCAACTGCAAAACCGTATTAACATGACCGTTCAAAAGTCCGCCACTCTGATACTTGAAAACTGCCGTAACACCGCTGACAGGACGTGCAATATCAATTCCGCCCGAATACGAGCCGATAACAATATTGTTCCAATCATCAACAACAATGCTGTAAATTCCGTTGCCGTGAAGTACGCCATTTGGTCCGCCGTTAGCATCAAAAAGAAGTTCCGCTTTAAAATTTTCGGAATTTCTTGAAATCTGATAAACACCCAAACCATCAACACCGACAAGCATAACATCATCAGTATAAGGGCAAATACTGCGGATAGGATATTGTTGCAGACAATTGCCTAACGGAACAAATTCGTCGCTTATTATCTGCTCAGAGCCGTTAAAAGTGATGATATTAAGACCGTTTTCATAACCGCCGAGCCAAAGTTTATTGTTTTTTTCGTCGTAATAAGCACTCTCGGAATGATACGGCAAAAGTTTTTTGAAAACCTCATTAAGCACGCCCTCACGCGTAAGGTAATAAAGTTTGTTTTTTATTTTGATAATACGGTTTACCCAAACGCCTTGATGAAGCGGCGTTAAAATGCTGTCTTTCAACATAAAAACACCGTTATGCAAAGCTAAATAAAGTCCGTCCTGACCAATAAAAACATCGTTTAAGGCCACCTCATGTCCAAAATATTTGGAAAGACTTGATACCTGAACGAAATTATTTTCTATCGGATTGAACAAAAATATAAATCCTCTGTTATCAAAAGCATAAAGGGAAACGGAATCCGCTACCAAATGAATTACCCGTCCCCCTTGATTTCCGTAATAGGTTTTTTGTTGTAAACCGTAATTAAAAACTTCACTACCATTATAACGGCTTACACCTGTCTTAGAAGCCCACCAAAGTGCACCCGAATTGGTACTGCAAATAGAAAAAATTCTCAAATTTTCCACACCTTGATTTTTCCCTAAGTGCGAAAAAGAGAAATCCTTTACATCAATTGCTTTGAGTTCGGTAGAACATATCAAAAGCCAAAACAAGCCTATTATATAAAAAATTTTGTTCAATGAATTACTCAGTTTTTTCACCGCGCAAAAATACAAAACTTTTTATTATTCTACCGAAAAATTATACGTTTTCGGATATTTTACCTCGTAAGAAAACCTCAAAACTTTTTTCTCTCCCGCCGACAAGTTCAATTTCCAAGTCAGTTTGCCTTTTTCGGTGTCAGTTTCTGCACCGCCTTTGTCCAAA
>JAEEGL012439613.1_pt1 | contig 15583 bp, 8 predicted proteins | sample 9134231 | NCBI WGS metagenome assembly JAEEGL01 (sample SAMN16246548, study PRJNA631951) | gut metagenome | biome: gut microbiome; feature: rumen; material: fiber-attached | host: Bos | place: Iran: Karaj | collected 2018-10
AAAGAAACAGACGAAATGTGAAATAATACTTTTCACAATGTGAATGTTACAAAATATTCAAATTTAAATTTTTCAGAAAAATTAAGTGAAAATAAAATATGAATTAGTTATTGGGAAATGAAAAGTGAGGTTATTATAGGGTGAAGTGTGATAAAGATTTCTATAGTGAGAAAATGATTTATTCTCTTTTAAATAATTTTATATTGACATACAATGAAAATAAAAAAAATATTTAAATGATATTTATATATTTAAAATTTTAAAATGATGATTATTATAATATTTAAGATATAAATGATGTTCATAAATTCCTTTTTTCATCTTTGTATCAATAATACATTTAATATAAATAAAAGTATTATTTCCAAATAATAAACTTTACTCATTGAATTCCATATCAGAAACTTAAAATTCTTGAAATGAGATATATAACTATAGTTAAATTATCTTCATTACAATAAACATCAAATTTGTAATTCATTAATATATTTAAGATTTTAATTATCATTGGTAATTCTTTTTCTATTGGAGTTTCACCTAATTTTTATGAAAAAAATAATTGTTTTTATGACTTTTTTACCTCCTACACGCCTGAAATATAATATTTTTTTAAATTTTATTTTTTCATTTTCTTTCTGTTATTTCTTTTATTAAATGATATTTTGAATTTACTTCATTTAAAAATTCTTTCTTTAAATATATTATTCAACTTAATTAATATTGTTTTTATTTCAATTTTACAAGAGTTTTATTTATTTTTTTCATACTTCTTTATGTGATTTATAAATATTTAATCAATAAATATAATGAAATGTCATTATGAATAAAAATAAATAAAAAAATATTTATTCTAATCCTAAAAAAATGTTAGATTTATCAAATAAAAATTCTTTATATCGTCCTGGATTAATTGAAGACATATATATAATAGATCAAGAAACAATATTAGGAGAAGGTGCATCAGCTATAGTAAGAAAGGGAATAAAAAAAGATACAGGAGATACATTTGCAATAAAAATAATAGATAAATCATCTTTAGGAGAAACAGAATTAGAATCATTATATAATGAATTAAAAATAATGTCAATTATAGATCATCCAAATATAGTAAGAGTATATGAATATTATGAATGTCATGATGTAGTATTTATTATTATGGAATATATGCAAGGAGGAGAATTATTTGATAAAATAGTGGAATATGAACATTATACAGAAAAACAAGCAGTAGAAACTTTTAGACCTATAGTTGATGCTGTTAGATATTGTCATTCATTAGGTATTGTTCATAGAGATCTTAAACCAGAAAATTTATTATATGCAACAAATGAGGAAAATTCCCTTATTAAAGTAAGTGATTTTGGTTTTGCTAAATTTTTAATACCAAAAGCTCAAGAGAAATTATTTACTGCTTGTGGAACTCCTTCATATGTTAGTCCTGAAATTATTGAAAGTAAAGGTTATGATAATAAAGTTGATTGCTGGTCTCTTGGTGTTATTTTATATGTTATGTTATGTGGTTTTCCTCCTTTTTATGCTGAAGATAATAATGAATTATTTGAATATATTAAAAATGCTAAATATGAATTTGCTAGTCCTTATTGGGATCATGTTAGTGAGGAAGCTAAAGATTTAATTCAAAAATTACTTGTTGTTGAACCCAGTAAAAGATTAAGTTGTGAAGAAATTTTGAAACATCCTTGGCTTAATAAATGTAATTATTCTAATGAAACTCTTATGTTTAAAGATGATTATACCGAATTTAGAAAAAAAATTAAATTAAAAAGTGCTATTATGGCTAGTTTAATTGTTAATTGTTGGAAAAAAATTGTATTTGATAAAAAGTAAGAAGTTCTTACTTTTTAGTGATTTTTATTTTATTTATTATTGATATAAGAATTATTTATTAATCAATTGAGAATTTATTATTTGTAATTTTATAAAAAATTTTAATTCAATGAAATAATTGATTAATTATTAATAAAAATATAAATATAAATATATAAAATAGTAACTGAAAAAAATGCCGAGCTTAATAACAATGGGAAATTTAAATTTATTATTTTCTTTAGAAATAGATTCAAAATATATAAAAGAAAAGAATATAAATTATGAAGAAGTAAAAGAAGTAAAAGATTTACAATTTTTATTAGATGATAAAAGCTTATGGGATAAAATAGAAGTAAGTTCAGAAAATGGGACAATAAATATGATATTAACAAGTAATAAAATAAACAAAAAAAAAGTATCAATAGATTACATAATATTGGATAAAATGGATTTTGATGAAAATCAACAAAAATTTAAAGAATTTATAGATTATGTTTCAGATGCAAATTCAATAAAATTACATCAATCTGAAGTATGTGAATGTAATGTTGCAATATCATTAAATATAAAATGTGGTGAAGATGAAAAAAATTTTTCTTTAACTAATAGTAAAGGTTTAAGCGGTCCTAAAAAAGAAGGAGAAGAAGAAGAAAAAAAAGAAGAAGAAAAAGATGAAGAAAAAAAAGATGAAAATGCTCCTGAAGAAGAAAACAATGAAAAAGAAAAAGAAGCAGAAAAACCACCACAAGAAGGAAATGAAGATAATAATAATAATGAAAATGAAGAAAATAAAAATAATGAAAATAATAATAATAATGATAATGAAAATGAAAATGAAGAAGAAGATGAAGATGAAAATCCATTTACAAAAATAACTGAAGTTGATGTAGGAAATTATGATTTTGTTTATTTTGATTTAAAAGATTTTACTGAAAGTGAAATTGCTAATTCACTAAAATTAGATGATTTAAAAGGATTTTTTATATATTTAAAATTAAATACTGCAACAAATATTATTTTAAATGTTGGTAAAGGAGATTGTGATTTTGAAGAATTAAAAAATATACTTTATTTCCCTGATATTTATATTTTTGGAAATAAAGATGATGTTTATAATTTAATGAATCAATTTTATGAAAAAAAAAAAAAACAAGAAAAAGAAGAGAAAAAACAAAAAGAAGAAGAAGAGAAAAAAAAAAGAGAAGAAAAAAAGAAAAAAAGGGAAAAATTTATGGGTGTTAAAAATAAAAAGAAAAAAAAAAAAGAAAAGTAAAAAAGATGAAGTAAATTATATTGAAGATGAAGAAGTTGAAGATAAACAAAAACCAGATGAAAAAAAAGATGAAGAAAATAATGAAGAAAATAATGAAGAAAATAAAGAAGAAAATAAAGAAGAAAATAAAGAAGAAAATAATGAAGAAAAAAATGAAGAAAATAATGAAGAAAATAAAGAAGAAAATGAAGAAAAAAAAGAAGAAGAAAATAAAGATGAAAATCAAGAAGAAGAAGATAAAAAAGAAGACAATAAAAAAGAAGATGAAAAAAAGGAGGAAGATAAAAATAAAAAAGAAAAAGATAAAAAAGATAAAAAGAAAGATAAATTAGATAAAAGAAAAGTATATGAAATATTCTCATCAGAAATATGTCAAAAATCTCCATTACCCTTTAGTGAAAAAATAGGATTATTTATAGATGATTTTAAAAAATATTTAATAGTAAAAGTAACAAAAGATTGTGAAAGACCAGATATAACAGAATATGATATGAAATGTTATCCAAAACCAAATCCACATAATATGGAATTAGTAGAAGATTATAAAAATATAATTAAAGAAAATTATGATGAATATAAAATGATATTTGATTGTTGTTTATTATCTAAACTTGCTGAAGCAGGAAGTTCAGATGAAAATATTTTTATTAGTTATTTAACTGGAATGGAAGTAATTAAAAAAATGATTGAATTAAAAAAAAATGGTTTAGAAGCTCCAAAAAATAAAAACTTCTATCAAGTTAATATAAGTAAAAGTACTGTTGATAAAATATTTGGTGATTCAGCAGCTAAAAAACAAGAAGGTAATTTTGTTTTAGATTGTATTGATAAAAAAAAATCAAGATATAAAATTTATAATCCTTTATTAGATAAAAATTTAAATCCATATTTTTCAACTGAAATAAATAAAAAGTTTTTACAAAATTCTGGTTTCGTTAATGATAAAGGCTTTATAGTTTATGATAGTGTTTATAGAGATACTTTAGGTTCAGTGCCAAAGAAAAAAAAAGAAGATATTAAACCTGATGAATTAATGAGTACTATTAATCAAATGCAAGTTAGTAAAAATATAAATAATAAAAATAAAGATTCTCAAGAAGAAGCTGTTAGAAAGAATCCTACTTTAAATACTCAAGTTGCTGCTTTTAAATATAAACCTCATGAATCTAATTTTAATCAAACTCAAAAATTACCTTCTTCTAATAAAAATAAAACTGGAAATGTTCAAAATAAAACTACTACAAGTAATATGAATAAAAGTAAAAATGAAAATTTTAGTAAAACAACAAAATGAAAAAATATCATTAAATAATATAAAAAACCAATTAATTATTAATTTTCTTTTTTAAAAAACGTTTTATTATTTTTTAAACAATTTAAAAAAAATAAATAATTTCCCTAAAAAAAAATAATAAAAAACACCACTTTAAAAAAAATAATATATAAATAAAAAAAGTTTTTATAAAATACAATTTATAAGAAAATGGATAGAGGACGTATGATAGATCACATTCAAAATGTAAACGCAATGAACATAGACAGTTTTCGAAAAACAGGAAAAACATCAACTCGAGTAATCCATCCTCCAGGAGGAGAAGATCATTGGAATTTAGCTTGGGGATTTGAAGACCCAGAACCTCAAAAACCGAAAATTCAAAATAAAAGAAATGATCAATTTAAAACTTCTTATGAATTACAACAAGAACAAAATTTTAATAATCAAATGAAAAATAGAAATGTTGTTGAATCAAATGAATTTAAAGAAGCTATGTATAATCAACCTGATGAAAGATTTCTTCCTAATAAAATTAAAAGAAATAATAGAAATGTTAATGAATCTCCTGAATTTAGAAATGCTATGTATAATCAAAATGATAATAGAAATTTAAATCAAAATCAACAATTTAATCAAAATCAATTTAATCAAAATAATAATAGACATTTTAACCAAAATAATAATCAATTTAAACCTGTTGAAGATAATCAAAATGAAAATAAAAAAATTATCACTAAAAAAGTTTTTAGTTCTATACAAGTTTTAAATAATGATGACGATAAGAATAAAGGAAATGATAAAGAAGAAGAAGGAAAAAAAAGAAAAGGATATGTTGCTACTTTTAATATGTGTTAAAAATTTATTATTTTATATAGTTAATTAAATATTTTACTATTCGTTTATTTTAGTTTTATTTGAAAAAATATCTAGTATGAACAAGTTATAAAATTAATTATTTTTTTATATTTTAATTATTAAATTATTATTAATTAATTAGATAAAATACTATATTAATAAAAAAGTTCATTTTTTTCTTTGAGATTTTTATTATTTAATTCATTTTTCATTTGATTAATATATTTTACTCATCTATAATTTTCTTTTGTTTTTCAAAAGAATATTTATATTTAAACCTATAAGGAGATGTATTTTTATGTTCTTCATATTGTTCTATTTCAGATATCCAAAATATGAATAATAACATTTTATTTTAATTAAATTGAATCTTCTTAAATGTTTTTCTTTTAAAGTTATTATTTCATATTTTCTGCATTTAAAAGACATTTTTCACTTTTTATATAACATTTTTTCTTTATTTGAACACATCATTAAATTTAAAAGAATATTTGAGCATATGTTACAAATGAATTCTTGAGTTATTTTCCTATATATTGATATAACTTATTTAAAAGGAATATTTTTATCTGTTTTATAAACTTTTAATTTTATAAATATTGTTTCAAATTCTTTTATATTTACATAATTAATTGATATAAACATATTATTTTAAAAAATCAATATTATCATTTATTTCAATAATGTTTTTTGTCATGATTTATTTTTTAATTTAAATATATATTAATTCAATATAATTAAATTTTTTAAAATAAAATCATATTATATATATTTCAAATTAATTTTATATTCTTAAGATTATTTTAATCATCTTTAAAAAAGAAATCACTTAACTTATTCGAATATTGTCCTTTATTAACTTGGTTTGAATTAATTTTATTTAATTGCCCCCATCTTGTAGAATGAATATTATCATTATTATTTTCAGAATTATACTGAGTTTTACCTGGGAATTTAATTTCAACATTATTTTCTTTTTTACTTTCAATTTTAATTGTCTTTCTCTCTGGAATTATATTAATATTACTATTAATATAACTATTATTATTTTCATTAAACAAATTATCATAATTATGATTTACATTTTCAATTTTTGAAATTGGTCTTCCAGTTGTTGGTCTCACTGTTTTAACTCTATTATAAAAATTACTTTTTTTATTAGTTGGTGATGATGATACGGGAATTACTTTTTTATTTTGATTTATCCCAGGAAATTTTCCTGTTTCAATTGAAGGAACTTTTGTGTTATTATTTATTATTATTTTTGAATTTTGAGATTGAGGATTATTATTAATTATATTATTATTTGAATTAAATCCACCATAGTTTGTAATGTTTCCATGAATGAAATTATAATTATTATTCACAGAATTTTGACCTGTGTTATTATTTACATTATTATTTTTAATTAATTCTATTTGATTTAAAATTTCGTTTATTTTTGGATTTATTGTATTTTCGAATTCTTTTAATTTTTTATCTATTTGATTTAATTTATTGCTTAAATTATTATTTTCTTTTTTTAAGTTTATTATATTTTTTTTATTTTCTGTATTATCTTCACATAAATTTTTTTGTATTGTTTGTTGAGAAGATATTGAATGCATAACTTTATTTTTAAACTCATTATTTATATTCTCATTCATTTTTTCCAAACTTTTATTATTTAAAACATTATTATTTTTTGTATTTTTAATTTCTAAATTTTTTTTAAGTAAATCAATTCTATTATTACTTTGTTCTAATTCAGGTGCTAATTCTTGAATAACTTTATCATCTTCTTTATTTAAATATCTATTATTATTATTATTATTATTTTGTGCTATTGTCATATTTGAAGAAGTATCTATTAAACTATCTTCTTTTGAGTTAAATGTATTATTTGCAGAAGTAATTCTTTTAATATTATTTGTTCTTTCTTCTTTATAATTATAATTTTTTACTTTTCTTTGAACATCTTGACTTTGACTTTGTCTTAAATTACTTTTTGAATCATTTCTTAAAAAATTAACATTTAATACTTCTTTATCTTTTTTAGTTAATTTTAATTCTCTTTCATCATATGAGTTTTTTCTTTTTGATGTTATTTTTTTAACTACATTTTTAATTTCTTTTTTTTGAACATTATTACCTAAATTTTTCCTAAAACGTACATCTTTAATAAATTCAGCTAATTCAAAAAATTTAGATTTTATCATTCCATAATCTTTTTTAAATTCATTAAAAGAATTAATTGTATTATTACTAATTACTCTAAAATTATCTACTTGGTTTTTAAAAAGTTCATTAATTTCTTCTTTAATCTTCAATATTTTTTCCCAATCTTTAGATAAATCTAATGATTTTTCTTTTAATTCAATTGCATATTTTGTATTTTCAAGTCTTAACTCCATCATTCGTTCATTAACAATTTCAATCATATCTTTACAGTTTCTTTCAGTTTTAGCTCCAATTTCATTTGAATATTGCATATTTGCTTTTGAATTATTATCAACCATAATATTAATTGTTTTTATTATTCCTTCTAATTTTTCTTTGTAACTTTTTAAATCTAAAATATTTCTTTCTCTAAATGCATTTAATTTACTAAATTGATTTATTATATCTTCAAAGAAATCTTTACAATTTTTATATTTACAAAAATTGCCTATTACACCAGGATAGACTAAATTTTCTAAATAAATTTTATCATATTTTTCTATTGCTTTATTTAAATCCATTTTAATTGTTCCCATTCTAATTTCATGTGTTGTTATTTGATCTGTTGTTTTCGCTACAAAAGCATCATAACCTTTATATTTATCAATTTTTGTATTTATTTCCGCTTGAGATGATAAAATTTCTGAATATTGAGAATTTATTCTTTTTATAATTTCATTGTATTGATTTTCTTGTTTTGTAATATGAGATTTATAATTTTCAATTTTTTCTTCTAAATTTTTGGAATTTTCACTTATAATTGCTAGTATTTCTTCTTTAAATTTATTTAATATTTCTGAAGGACGATCAGGAAGAAGTTTTATTTCTTCATTCTTTTTAGAAATTTCTATGGATTCGTTCATTACCTCAATTTTATTATCTGACATATATTCTTTTTTAATATTTTTAATTGAATGAATTATAATTTAATAAAAATGAATAAATAATTTAAAGGTTTTTATGATATATCATAAATTGAAAATAGTTTTAAATACTCAATTTTTCTTCGTTTTTTATTTTTTATCAATATTTAGTTGATTTAAATTAAATTGATTTAGTTAGAATAAAAAAATAAAAATATAATTAAATCTTTTTTATAAAATATTTAAATAAATATAACATAAGAAAAACTTTCAATACATTAATTATATTTAATACAAATAATATGGAAGGTGATTTTCAAGATAGAATTTTAAAATACAAAATTTATTCAGACAAAAAATCTTTTAAATCATATTTAAGAGAAGTTTGGAAAGATTTAAAAAACAGAACACCTTCAATTCACACTAAAAAAAGTGAAAAAATAAAAGGAATTACCTTTGAAATCTTTTTGAATTTTTATTCATTGCCTTTATTAATTGCTAAAAGTTTATTCAAAGCAATGAACAATTCTTTATTTAATGTTCTTTTAATTGATGATTTTGTTGAAGGAATTACTGATTTATTTTATTGTGATATCAAAGAATATAATATTTACTCAGATAATTATTATCAAAAAAAAGAATCACAATTAATCTTTAAAATGTGTGATTTTGATAATGATGGTTATATTACTAAAGAAGATTTAAATTTAATTAATATATATCTTCCTTTTCCAAATTTAAACTGGGAGAAAATTTTTATAAATAAATCAGCAATAAATTACGATGAGTTTATAAATCCTTCAAATAAAATTATATATCAACATATACTTTTATTTTTAATGAAAAATACTCCATTTCATAAATTTTGTTTGAGTGTATATGAAAAACAAATAAATTCAAATGACAATGAAAAATTAGAAAACAGAAGACGATCTAATTCAAGTAAAAATAGTGTAAATCAAATAGAAACACATTCAAGAAGGAAAAGTCTTTTTGCAAATCAAAATAATTTATCATTAGAATATAATAATATAAATAATAATCTCCAAAATCAAAATCATTATATTGAAAATTCAATATTTTCAAGTCCTAATTTATACTTCGAACCACAAAAAGAAAATTCAAATTCTTTTAAATTTGAAAATAATATAAAGAAAAATGAAAATGAATATTCAACTGAAAGAAATTCAACAACAATGAGTTCTTATTTTACAAACGACATTGATTTTAATTATTATAATAATTATATGGAATTAAAGAATAATTTTGAGAAAAAATATGTAAATATTAAAAGCACAAATGATTATTTAAATGACAGTGATGAAGAAAATAATTATGAAGAAGAAAAAATACAATTTGATGATATTATAGTTCCTCAACAATGTGGTTATTTATATAAACAAAGTTCAAGAGATGGTTCTTTTAAAAAAACATATTATAAGTTATGTGGTAAAGACTTATATTTTTTCTCAAATTATGATTCTCTTAAACATCAAGGAATGCATATTTTAATTAATGTTTTTATTAAAGAAGATTTTAATCCTGTTTATTTTAATGGAAAATTATATTATCCTTTTTCAATTGTTTATTCTAGTCATGAAAAAATATATTATGCTCCTGATAATGAAAGTAAAAATAAATGGGTTTTAAAATTAAAAACTGCAATAAATTTTGAAGAATTTAATGATAAATTTATTCTTGGAAATCAAATTGGAAAAGGAAGATTTGCCTCTGTTTATTTAGGTTACAATAAGAAAACTCATAAAAAAGTAGCAATTAAAATTTTAGATAAAAATGAAATGGATAACGAAGATATAATATTAACATATAATGAAATAGAATTATTAAAAATTTGTAAAAATGATAAAAAAGTAGTTAATTTATATAAATATTTTGAAAATGAAAAATTCTTTTATTTAGTTTTAGAATATTGTGAAGACACTTTATTAAATTATTTACAAGAAAGGAATTTTTTAATTCCAGAAGAAGAAGCTAAAAAAATAATTATAAAATTATGTGAAATAATATCATATATACATAAAAAAGGAATTTGTCATCGTGATATTAAAATAGAAAATATATTATTATTACAAAAAAATAATATAAATAATATTGTATTAAGTGATTTGGGTTTAAGTACATTAATGTATATAAATGAAAAAAAAAATGATCCTTATGGAACAATAACTTATGTTGCTCCTGAAGTATTAAATAAAGAAAATTATGATAAAAAAATAGATTTATGGTCTTTAGGAGTAATTTCTTATTTGTTATTAGGGGGTTGTTTACCTTTTAACAGCGAAAATAATGAAGAGATTTTTCATCAAATCCTTTTTTATGAACCTAATTATGAAATTTTAGTAAATAGAGGAATTTCTAATATAGGTATTAATTTTATTAAAAAATTATTAAATAAAAATGCGAATAACAGAATTAATATTGATGAAGCTTTAATTGATCCTTATTTGAAAATTAAATATTAAGGAATTTATAAAAAGTAATAATTGTAAATTAATTGTATTACAAAACATTTAATCTTTGAAAATAAAATTAAATAAATTTAAATATTTGATTGTATATATAATATTTATTAATAATTAGAATATAATATTATAATAATATCAAGGAATTTAAGTAATAATAATCTTTGTTGTTTTAAAATTAATGAAATAATCTGGTTATAATTTAAGGTAATAAATAAGTTTATTGAAAAAGAATTTATATTTGAAAAAAATAGATTAAATAATTATTAATTAATAAAATAATAAATTAAAAAAATATAAAATGGTATTCGTAATTAATTCATTGTATTTCAAAAATAAAAAATATATATTTTATTGTTTCTATTGTTTATTGTTTAATTTTTTTTTCCTTAAATTGCTTAATATTTTATTTATTTTCTTTTTTTAGTGATTTATTGGTATTTTAACTAAGAAATTTGATTTCTGCATTTACTAATCTTAATAACTTTAAATCTTCAAAGTTTAAGTCGTCTTTTTTTTTTATTGTATTATATGCTTTGTATAATTCATTAATTTGTCCTTTCCCAATTTTTATATTGAAAGATTGTCTATTTGCAAATTCATTATAAATATCCATTTCCCTAGGAGTTATTTTCAAAGGTGGTCTTGCTAAAAAATCAATCAATTTAATTTGCTCATCATCAAATAAAGAATAAACCAATAAATCAACTTCTTGCATTTTTTTAATATAATTATACACGTCAAAATAATAGTGAATTTTTTTTTCTGCCTTATCAAAAAATTGTCTTCTTCTTTCTTGTTTATTATTCATCCAAAAACAGCATTTGCTCCAAAAAGCTTGAATGACTCCTAATTCTGCAAAATTTTCCTCTTTTTTTTTATTTATTATTAATGTAGGTTTTGAATTTTGATAAGTATAATCTTTATTTGATTCAATAATATTTCTATTTGAAGATGGATTATTTATTGAAGATATACTTTCAATGAAATTTCTACTTGAACTTAATTTTTTATCATTATTTGAAAAGGAATTATTTATTTGATTGTTATCTATATTATCTCCTGTATTGTCTAACTTATCTTTTTTTATTTTAAATCCTGAATTTAACTCATTATCACTAAAAAAATAATTTCTTTTTTTTCTTGTTTCTTCTTCAGGAAAATCTTGATTAAATATAGTTAAAGTTTTTTTATTCTTTTGTGTTATAACTCCAAGTGATTTTTTTTTAATTTTCATTTTAGGTTTATTTATTATTTTCATAACTTTATTATCATGACTATTTTCATCATTAAAAATATGAAGTAAATATTTAACATTATAATTTTTGCAACCTTGAAATTTTAACATTTTTTGAATTAATTTATTGTCAATAGCTTGTCTTTCAAAAAAATGAATAATTAATAATATAATTATTAAAGCTTCTTCTAAAAGACCAGATAATTCAGCAACAAAAGAAGGTAATTTTTGATACGACCTTGTTAAAGAAAACATGATTGGAGAAGCTTTAACTATATATTTACCAACCAAAGTCTGACCTAATTCATTTGGTTCTAAAATTGCATGAAAAGAATCAACATGATTATCAATAGTGGATCCAAATATTTTTTGTGGGTTATTAATTATTATATTTTCATCATTAGAAAATTCCATTGGAGATTTTATTATTTCAACATCTTTTTCATAACCAATATCAAGTCCTTTAAATAAATAATTTAAAAAATTTGGAAGTGGTTTATTTCTATTTTCATAATCAATTGCATTATCTAAGAAATAATAACTCATTTCTAATGGATGAATATCAACATAATTTTGCAGTTCATCAAAGTGTTTTAAAGAATAATCAGTCAACCAAATTTCTAAATTAATATATTTATAATAAGGATCCATCATAGTTCCTTCAACTGTATAATTAATATTATTTAATATTGGACAATACATTTTTGAAAGACCTCTTAGATTAAAAGTTCTATTTACTTCATTTCTAAAATCACTTTCATCACATAATTTAATTCCAATTGGAGTTTCTATATGAGTTTCACTGTTAAATATTTGGACTTCTCTAATTGAATAATTAAAATATTTTGAAGTATTTAAAACAGCTGAAGAATCATCTTCCATAAATTGAACTCCAAATGCAAATCTATATCCTATTTGAGTTAAATTTAAAAAAGGTTGATCATTTATTGTTTTTTTGGAAAAGATAAAATCAACATTTTTTCTTAAGACAAAATTATATGACATATATGTTACATATATTATAGCACTTATAAAAAAAATTATTGTTAAGATTCCACCAATCAAAGATTTATATTCTATATTATCATTTATTCTAAAAGTAATCACTGCTCCAAAGCAATCACATCCTTTTATTACTTGCTTTAGAAATCTACAACATTTTCCCATTTTTTTACAATTAATTAAAATTCTTATGTTTAATTATCAAAATAAACATAATAAGATTTTTTATTAAATAGTTGAGTTTAGTATATTTAATTTTTAAATGTTTAATTAGAAAAAAAATTTAATTTTTCCAATATCATAACATTTTTTTAATTTTTTTTAATTTTTAAACTAATTTAAATATTTATCATCACTAAATAACATATGAAAAAAGAAAAAATAACATTATTGGAAATTAGGATATTGATTAGTTTGTTGATTATAATTCTGATTTTGATATTGTTGTTCCATAGGATTAGGTTGTGGCATTGGTTGTTGATATTGTTGTTGCATTGGCTGTTGAGGCATTGGTTGTTGATATTGTTGTGGCATAGGTTGTTGATATTGTTGTTGCATAGGATTAGGTTGAGGCATTGGTTGTTGATATTGTTGTTGCATTGGATTAGGTTGAGGCATTGGTTGTTGATATTGTTGTTGCATTGGATTATTTTGCTGAGGTAGCATACTATTAAAGTGACCGATTGATATTGGGAATTGACATCTAGGTCTTGAATCAGCTCCAGTCATTGATTCGAAATAAGCAGTTGCTTTAACATTATATTCAATTTTAACTAAATTTGATAAACAAGTAGGAATAAATAAATTAATATCATCTTTACTAGTCAATGGTTCTGGTCTTCCCATTACTGAATGTTTACTTATATTATTATCTCTCATTTCAATTGAACAACTTATATTTTGTTTAGTTCCTTTTTCAACGTTACATTTAAATTCTTTTGATGCAATACTTTCATCATAATCATATTTTTTGGGTTGTTTAGAAGGAATAAAATGAACTATTCTATGAATACTAATTTTAATTGAAGTAACCTTCATATCTCCTTTAGTATTATCAACAATACAAGCAATAGAAATATTTTCTCCAATATAATAAGTGTTTTTAGGAATAGAACAACTTAAAGAAGTTTTACCTTTTCCCATAAGTCCCCATTTATAAACAGTGACTTCAGAAAAAGAAGTTAAAGGAGTATTTAAAGTTAAAGGTAAAGTTTTTAAATGTAAAAAAGCATCACAAACTTCAGGTTGGGTAAAACCAATTAATTCAGAAGTTAAAATATATCTTACATAACCTCTAGTACTGTATCTAGGATATTCTACTGAGGGAAAAGGAATAGTATTAGTATACATTATAAAGGGAATTTCATATGTATTTGTTGGAAGAGATATTATTTCTGTATTTTGATTTAAAACTTGACGAACATTAATTGGAATTTGAAATAATGTTCCATAATTACATTCTTCATAAACTGTTTTATTGTTATTTGAATCTTCGGTTTCATGATACCATCCTTCTCCTATTGTTAAGTAAAGTGATATATCACGAAATTGAAGAGGTGATGTGACTTTTAATATTATTTTTCCTGTTAATGGCTCTCCTATGAAGAGTGATGGGTTAAATAATGATATTTGCATTATTTGTGATTCACGAAGACCTGTGTATTGGTTTCCCATTTTTATTATAATTTTAATATAGTTAGATAAATTAAATAAAAAATAAATATTATAATTATTAAATATTTATAATTATAATAAGAAATCTTATGAAAAATAAATCATAAATTTAAATAATTATTATTATTTTACGATTTTGGTGGTGATGATTTTCATTATATAACTTTATTCATTTATTATGAGATTTATAATTTATGAGATTAAAGTATTTCAATATAACAAATTTTAACATTGATAAAAATAAAAATTTATTTTCCTTTTATTTTGATACATTTATTAAAATTAAAAATAATAATTTTCATTTCTATCATTTTGTGGTTTTCATTATTATAAATGTGTGATATTTATTTTAATTTAATATTTCCACTTTCATAAAATTTTTACAGTGAATCACTATACTTACATTTATATCAGAATAATCTGAAATTCAGTAATTTTTTTCACAATTAAAATTCACTTTATCATATTCAAACACTTTGTAAAAGAATTATATTAATGATTTTTATAATAAATATTCAATGATTTTTTCCTTTTTTCTCTAACTTTAGTTTATATCTCTTTTATTTTAATAAAATTTTGAAAGTAATTTAAAAAAAATTTTTTAGATTAATTATTAAAATAGTAACCATAAAAAATAAAAAAATAATGTTTAAGTAAAATACAAAACATATAATTTGTAAAAGAATTAATTAAGCATTGATTTATAAACAAATTATTATCAAATTAAACTTAATTTTTTAAATGATTGAAGAGTGATTGATTTGGAGAAAAATTAAAAATCTCTTTTTGTTTGTTAGTTTTTCAATTTAAAAAAATATAAAAAATTCATTCATTTAGTAATTTTGGAATTTATTTAATATTTTGAAATATTTAGAATATTATAAAACTTGA
>JAEEGL013948724.1_pt1 | contig 15583 bp, 15 predicted proteins | sample 9134231 | NCBI WGS metagenome assembly JAEEGL01 (sample SAMN16246548, study PRJNA631951) | gut metagenome | biome: gut microbiome; feature: rumen; material: fiber-attached | host: Bos | place: Iran: Karaj | collected 2018-10
GTCTTAGTTAATTCTCCATCCGCCTTCATTGCATCAGCATTTGATTCAGCAGATGCATAACTATTACGAGCATTAACTACTGCTTCCAAAGTTTCTCTTTCATGCTTCATGTATCCTTTAACAGTTTCCATTAAATTAGGTATTAAATCAAACCTTCTCTTTAATTGAACATCTATTTGACTCCAACCTTCTTTAACGTTATTTCTTAGTTTAACAAATCCATTATATGCAGTAATAAAATACAATACTATTAATACTATTAAAACTACAATAACTATTCCTACTATTTTCATTTTCATTCCTCCTATAATAATAATAGCATATTTGTATTATTTTTTGACAATATTTTTTATACTTTTTAATACATGATAAATTTTATTTGCAAAAGATATATCTAATTCAAAAGAACCAAGTAATTCTTCCACATATCCGCCAAAACCTTTTTTAAATTCATATACTCCTCTATCTTTTCCGTTAGGATCAAATACATCCTGAATACCATAGAAATTATATCTTCTATAATGATTCTCAGCTGCATACTTAATAATCTCCCATTGTAATCTATATTGACCACAGAAATACATATACTCTGCATATGATCCACTAAATAGATATACTATTTCATCACCATATAGCATAAACATAGCTCCTGATAAAGGAATTATATTTCCTTTTTCTTTTTTTAAATCTTCTGCTTCTTTTATTTTCTTTGTATTGTTTTCAATATCTTGTTTCATAACTTCTTTTTTCTTTTTGTTTGAAGCAGAATCAGACAATTCATTTAGTTTTCTTTCTAATTCTTTATTCAATTCTTCTAAATGATTAATATATGTATCACAGTTTAATTCAACTACTTTAAAAGTGACATCATCACCAAATTTATCATACATTTCTTCGTAATATTCCAAGGTTCTATCTTGAAATTCTCTTCTATCACAAGTATCACTTGTTATTTGTTTAAATTCACTTAATTCATCTCTTTTTAAAGTTTTTAAATTAAGTAAAAACTTAGTTTGGGTTTTATTAATATTGTTTCTAGTACTACTTCTAAAATCATTAAATAACTCTTCACTAGTTTTACCATCAATATCTAGACAATAACACCATTTTACTTGTTCTCCTTCATGATCTCTATAACCTAATCTATGTAAGAAGTTTTTAACATGTCTATTATCAACACCTTCAACTATTTCTGCGTCAGCATTACGAGAAACATTTGGTATATATGGATCGATAATTAAATTTAATCCATTTTTTTCTTTCAAGAATTTTTTGACTTCTCCAGTCATGAAATTAACTAATTCTTCATTTTGATAATCTAATATAAAACCTTTATAAGCTTCATAAGACCTCTTACCCATAAACACACGATTAGTTTCAGAAATCAAAGATGCTGCTATTACTTTGTCATCTTTTTTTACTCCAACCAAATAAACTTTTAAACCATCACATTCTAATCTATGCTTCATCATTGTTGTTTGAAAAAAGTTTTTTTCGGGTCTTGTATCCACAAACTTCATAAATTCTTCTTCAGTTAATTCGCTAAATTTCATATTATCACTCCATATACAATTATACCTTAAGAAATAGAATAAAAAAAGACTTAAGTCTTAATTACTTAAATCTTCAATTTTATCTCTATACTCATTTAACAACGAATTATAATCCTTATTACTCTTTAAATTCAAATTAGTATAAATGTTATCATACTTCAATATTAATTCTTCAATTTGAATATATTTATTTAACTTACCATCATCACTCATTGAGTCTAAATCTTTTGATATTTTAACGATATCTTTTTTCATTAAATTTATAACATTCGATATTATTTTATTTCTATACGATTCTGCTTTATCATAGAATACATTAGTATCTTCAATAGCTCCTAGTAAAGCATAAGCTTTATTGTAATCTTTTTTATTATAATAAGATAAAGCATCATAGAACCCTAATCCATCACTATAAACAGTATCTACTTCTCTAATAAACTTATCATAATCTTCATTATCCAAAGCCCTAATATAAGAACTTCCTATTTTCGTAATAGCATATCTATTTAATCCTTCAATAATATTCTTATAATTAGTTGTAGATTCTGAAAATTCTTTCTTGTTATCATCTAATGTTTCTTTATATGTATTCAACCATTCTTTACATTTATCATTTGTTATATCATGAACTCTTTCTACCTTTTCACTATCATTTTTAACATTTTCAATTATATAGATTATTCCATCTATTTCTTTGGATTCATAATACTCATCTAATGATTTTATAAGTTCACTCTCATAACTGTTATTATCTTTAATAACTTCCTCGCTTGCATTATTCCCACGATTACCAAATACTATTAATAGTATGATGATAAAGAATAACAAAAAAGCAACTATTCCAACCATAAAGAATATTCTTTTTCTTTCTTTGACACTTTCATTGGTACCCAAATCTAAATATCCGTCATCTTTTTCTTGCTCTTCTTGAACAACTTCAATTCTTTCTTCTGGTTTTTCTTCAATTATTTCTTCTTTATTATTTTCTTCTTTTTCTTTATTTAATTTATCAATCTCTGATTTAATATCATTTATTAAAGTTAAATCTAATAATCTTCTTGTATCATCATCAACTTTAGAAATAGCAATTGTTTTTTCTAAATTTTCTTTTTTCTTTGATGAATTCTTCTTTTTGATTCTTTCACCACAAAAAGGACATTCGGTAGAATTGTCTTTAATCTTTTCACCACAGTTCCAGCACTTCATCTAACCACGCCCTTATTATCTATATAATAACACATTTATTAAAAAAAAAGAATAATCATATAATCATTCTTTTATAAAATCAATGCCACTATCTTTATCATAGTAATAATCTTCATCTTTTTTGCTTCGATATGAAAATTCCAAACGACCTTCAGCAAATTTTGTTAAACCATATCCTACTTTTCCTTCATACCTATTCAATAGAGCATGCATTTCATCTCTATCCCAAGGATCTATTTCAATTGAATCTAGTTTTTTATAAATAAAAGTATCTATTACTAATTCTTGATAATTATCATTATTCAATGGAACTATGCCGTTATATATTCTTTTATGATTACCATTTATAGTAAGCAATGCTACATCATAATACTTTCTTTCAATCCTTTTATACAATGCATATTTATCTTGCCAAAATCCCAAATCAAAAGCCATTCTTGGTACTTCTAACAATTCATCAATATCCGGATTTCCTTCCAAACTACCAGTCAAGTACTTTTTATACTCACTTAATACTGCAATATCATCTTCGTTATATGTTATCTTTTTAGCACTTACCTTATTCTCGATGTATTCACCATCTGGTCTAGATATACTTGAATTTAATAGAACTATTGTATTTTCTTCATCTTTAAAAATAATTAATTCTTTTATTATTCTTTCTCTTTGATTACAATCAATAATTGCTCTAATCCCTTTACTATTAGTATCAATAGTTAATTTTTTGTTATTTTGAACAATTTTGTATACATCGTTATTCTTATCAGCAATCACTTCTTCATTATTGTCAAAATAATTAAATAATTCACTCAATTTGCTACATATCAAATCATTACGAATAGTTCTATTTATCATATTTTTACAATCATTAAGTAACATATAAACACCTCAATTATTTTAATACAGCGTCCTCATAACTAACAATTTCACACATATATGTTTCTTGATTAAATGTATAAGTTGCATCTGTACATTCAAATTTTATTACTTCTTTTTGATCTGCTATATCGCATTTTTGTCCATTTACTTTTCCGCCGGCAGGACACAACCATCTTTTCTTTCTATATTGAACATCTTTGGTTTCTTTATTAACACACTTACCTGAAGTTAAAGTATATCCATCAGCACAATAGTATTCTCCTTGAGCAGGAATAGAAATAATATGTTCACATCGATGGCTTTCTTTACTATAATCAAATCCTTCTGGACATGTAACTTTTGGATCCATTGATGTAACTATCTTACAATTTCCTTCAGGCGTCATTTCCCCTTTTTCACACGTTGGAACAGGAACATGTTCTTCAACTACTTCCTCTTCCTTTCCGCAACCACACATCAAAACTACAAATAATAATATTATCAAAACCCTTAACCTTTTCATAAAACACCTCTACTATATTAGTATATTAAACAAAAAATATTTTTTCAATAAAAAAGAACTTTGAGTCCCTTTTTACTTAGTAACCATTCCTACAGTGTGTGCATAGCTATCTCCCATATGCCATCCACATCCTATACCAACTGCAAACAAAGCTATCAATAAAATCACAAAAATAACTACAATTGATGTTGTTCTTTTTTGTGTAAGTTGACTCTGTTGTCTTGTAGTAGTTCTTCTTTGAGTTTTAGTAGTTTTAGAAGCAGTTTGTCTTTGTTGTCTTGCCATTAATATCACTCCTATTCTTGTCAAAATTATAACACAATTATTACAGTTTTCCAATAAAAAAACAACAAAAGAGTTGCTTTTAAAATGGTGCCATCTACGAGAATCGAACTTGTGACTGAACCTTACCATGGTCCTGTTATACCATTTAACTAAGATGGCAATTGAAAAAAAACTACTATATAGTAGCTATTTATTCTTCATTTGTTTCTTCTTTAACAGCGATTACTTCTTTACCTTTATAGTAACCACATTTCATACATGCACGATGAGGTTGTATTGTTGCTCCACATTTAGGACATGTAGTTAATGTAGCAACCTCTTTCTTTAAGTGAGTACGACGCATTCTTTTTTTTGTTTTACTTGTTCTTCTAAAAGGAACTGCCATAATATCACTCCTTCCCTTCTTTATCTAATAGCTCTAATAAAGGAGCTAGTCTCGGATCTAACTTTTTCTTGTCTTCATCAACAAGTTCCCAACCTTCGCCAGATAAATCATATTTTTTGTTTGGGTCTTTTTTAATACTAATTGGGACCTCTAGTACAATATTTTGCCATAAAACATCCATAATATCAAGTGTTTTTAGCTCATTTTCATTTTTTTCATCATCTAATTCGCTTAACACTTCAGATATATCAAAACTAAATGGATAATCAATTGGTTCTAAATCAATAGCATCAAGTAATACCATTGTTCCTTCAACATGACAATCAAATACTATTTCGTTAGTAACACTGTAATAAGCTCTTCCTTTAACTTTTACATTATCAAGTTTTTGAATCGGTGTATTTTTTATATAACTTTCATCAAATGACACAACATCATCTATTACTACACCTTTCTCATCAACTTTTGCTAAATCAATATACATAGGTATCACCCACTAGCCAAATAATTATAGCAACTTTTCTTGAATAATACAACTCTATATAATAAAATAAAATTAATAAAAAGGAAGTGCTAATAATGAATATAATTGGTATCATAGCAGAATATAATCCGTTTCATAATGGTCATTTATATCATATTAATAAAATTAAAGAAATGTATCCTGATTCATTGATTGTTGCAGTATTAAATGGTTACTTCACTCAAAGAGGAACTATATCAGTATTATCAAAAGAAGATAAAACAAAAATAGCTCTAGATAACAGCATCGACATTGTCGCTGAGTTACCATTTATTTATGGTACCCAATCATCTGATATCTTCGCCTACAATAGTATTAAAATATTAAATGAATTACATGTTGATACAATTATATTTGGTAGCGAATCAAATAATATTGAATTACTAAATAAAGTTGTTGATATTCAATTAAATGATCCTGAATATGAAAATAAAGTAAAAGAATACCTAGATGATGGTTTAAACTATCCAACTGCTATGAAAAAAGCTTTAAATATTGAAGAAGATTTTAATAATCCAAATGACTTATTAGGAATATCATATATAAAAGCAATTAGAAAAATTAATCCTAGTATTAAAGCTGAAACAATTCAGAGAACCAACGATTATCATGACATCACATCTAATGATGATATTGTAAGTGCTTCTAACATCAGAGAAAAAATATATAACAATGAAGACATTTCTTCTTTAATACCAGAAAAAGTCATAGATAAGATAAACAATGTTAGTAATAACAATCTGTTCAATTACTTAAAATTTAAAATCTTAACTGATAAAGATTTATCAATTTATTTAGATGTTGATGAAGGAATTGAATTCCGAATAACTAAATCTGTTAATACATCAGAAAATATAGATGATTTAATAATCAATATAAAGACCAAAAGATATACATATAATAAAATCAATAGAATGCTACTTCATATAATGATTGGCTTAACTAAACAGGATAACGATAATATAAAATTAGATTATATAAAAATACTTGGCTTTAATAACAAAGGTCAACAACATCTTAAAAATATAAGAAAAGATATGACTTTACCAACCACAATAAACAAAGATTCAATAATATATAAATATGAATTAAAAGCAGTTTATTTATATGAACTGGCTACTAAAAAATCATTAGATAATTTTGATATAAAAAACATACCAATAAAAAAAGACATGTAAATGTCTTTTTATTTTATTTCGATAATAGTTTTTTTATCTATCCAATTAAGAATAAACAACATAGCTTCTCTATTAGTTGCTATACAACCAGCCGTTGGACAATCCTTAATATGCATAAATATTGCTGACCCTTTACCTGGTATTTTCTCAACATTATATTCAATAACTAAACCATATTCATAATAAATAGGATAATCAATTAGATGTTCAGCACTATTCCAATCTATATCTTTAACACTAAACATATAATCATAAGAAGGCCTAACATCTTCGCCAACCGAAACCCAACAATTATAGTATTTAGAATTAACATCATCCACCCAATACGTATTCCTATCTATTATATAATATGGATAATTAATATCTAACTCATTAATACCAAAAGCAAAGCCAATATTATAAGTACCAAGTGGAGTACAAGCATCCCCTTCTTTTTTTGATGAAGTAACTCCTCCTCTGCCAAGATACATTTCATTAATTGTTTTTATTAAATTATTGTTCTCATATAATTCAATTGTATTCTTCTTAGAATCAACTACTATCCTTTTATCTTTTTCTTGGGATTTCACGATAATGTACTCTCCCTTCAGCATCATATTCCATGTGATAACCACTATCATACAAATGAGCTAATCTTTTTATGGTTTCCATCAAGTTATTAAAAGCCTTCATATTAGATACCATCGTGTATTTATAATTACCATCTCTATCACCATATGGTGCAATTGGATTACCACCCATTTTAGATAATTCTAAAACAAAAGAAGCTATATATTTTTTTCTCAAAACATCTCCTAAACCTGTAATTCTACCGGGATATGACATTGTTTTATATGGATTATATGTACCTGTTACACTTTCATAGTAATTACCAGTAGCACTTTCGTATGCTCCAGCTAAACTACCATTAATATAGAACGAAAAATCTCTATCAACTCCTGTTTTATGAGCTTGGACCATATCATTCTCCCAAAGTGGATAAACATATATCATTCCACCTGTACCATGACAATTAAAAAAGGCATAATTTTGATTTTTTTCTTCTAAACTTTCTAAATAATTAAACAACGCAACATTTTCTGGTTCGTATTCAAACTTACCATCCATATCCCTATTAGGCAACCCAAAAGGTCCTGGTATACTTTTAATAATATTGTTGTATCTAGATTTAGCATAAACAACACCCTTGGCATCTATTAACTTAATGAACTCTTCAAAATAATACTCATTATTATCATTTAAATTAACACCAGATGCATTAGCACAAAAATTGGCAAGTGTGCTTTCAGGAAAATACCTCATATTATATATTCTTTTAAGTTTCATTATCAATCTATGATGAGTAATATCAATATCTGGAATACAATCAATGCTTACTCTGTTAAACATTCTTTGGTGATGCTTTTCTTTATCTATAACATCTAAATCACCAAGTTTATATTTCCATTTACTCTCTACATAATCAGGAATACTCTCTCTATATTCTGTAAAATAACTAATTAAAAATTCACTAATTAAAACTCTATCGATATTTGTCCTATTATATTTAGCCCAAAAAGCATCTATTATTTCTGCTTCCCAATCTGATAGATCATTATCATTCAAAAAAGATTTAATAATATAATTAACTCCTAAATAATTAAGATCATCTTGTCTAAAAGCTTTCCAATACTCCTTAGAAAACCTTTCTATTTCTTCATCATTCATGTCTTTCATAATAAAATCCAATGCATATGTTGTTGTATAAAAAGCCTCTGGATTTTGACAAGGAATAAAATCTATTGTAAATAAAGTTGGATCAAATTCACAATTTCCTAAAGCAATATTATTCATTAATTGAGTAACATAATCTACACTAATAATCTCATTACCATGAGCTCCACCCATATATGTTATATGCATATCTCCTTCCCCAATTGAAAAATGATCAATAGGAAAACCACACGAACTATATCCTATAGGTTCATGTTTAACGACATTATATTTATTATTGATATTATTTACTATTCTACTTAATCTATCATTATATTTACTATAATTAAGTATTTCATAATCTAGTTTGTAATCATCCATTTTATACCAGCTCTCAACAAGATTATATCATAACAAAAAAAGAAAAAAGATACTACTTTTTTCTTTTTATTACAATAAATTCACTTGCAGCAATAATTACTAATATAATGCATACAACTATTGGAATATAATTTATAATATTTTCTTCCACATTCGTGCTACTATCAACAACAACATCCGTTTTATAACCATTTATTACTTCACATGTTTCTGCATCATTTAAATAAACATTATTTCCTAAAACATTGATACTAGATGGTATTTTTGTAAATGTATACTCTAAATCAAAACTCACTAATTCTTCGTATTCATTTAATGAAGCTTTTCCATTATTACTTTCCATTGAATAATAGACATTACTTAAACCATCTTCTGTTGTTAAAGTATCTACATTTATTGTATTTACATATTTACTTTTAACATTTTTTATACTTACTTCGACATCTTTAGAATGTAACACTTTTCCTAATACATTTCTTTCAATATTAGTAGGTAAAGTTCCTTCTTCTAACGAAACAACCTTAACTGGGACAATTGCTTTTTTATGATTAACAACTACACACTTATCGACAATAATAACCAACTCAGCATAGTTTTCTTCAACCATCATTATTACTTGTCATCCTCCTTGATGTTATCAAGTAAATCTTCATTACTTTCTTCATTTTCAACTTGTTCAAGTAATTCTTGAGAATTTTCCCATTTACGGTCTTTATTCTTCATCTCTTCTTCATGAATCAAAACATTAAATGCCACTTTTCCAACTAGAGTCTTAGGTAATTCTGTTCTAAATTCATATTCATAAGGCCAAGAAAATCTTGATAAGTTTTTTTCTACTAATTCTTTTATTGAATCTAATAATTCAGGAGATTCTTTACTAGGATCCTTCAAAACAACGAATGCCTTTGCGGCTGTCACTTTATATGGATGTGGAACCCCTATTACACAAGACATAGATACTTCAGGATGAGAATCAATAACATTTTCTATGTTATTAGGATATACGCAATAACCAGAACTAATTATCATTCTCTTTAATCTTCCTTTAAAATACACAAAACCATCTTTATCCATAAGACCTTGATCACCAGTATGTAACCAAATTCTTCCGTCTCTATGTTTTCTTAATGTTTGTTTTGTTTCTCTCCTATTTCTTATATAACCTTTCATAACAGTTGGCCCAGAAATAACAATTTCTCCTTCTTCACCATAAGGGACTTCTTTTTCTGTACCAGCTTCTACTATTTTATAATACATATCTGGATATGGAATTCCAATACTACCAGGTCTATAATGATTTAATGGTGTAAAACAACTTGCGGCACAACATTCAGTTAATCCATAACCTTCTCTAATAGTTGCTCTAGATCCATGTTCTATTAACCAAGCATCAAATTTTTTCTTTAATTCAATTGATAATGAATCTCCACCAGATATAACACAATTTATATAATCTAAATTAACATGATTAAAGTTTTTATTCTTAGTCATTGCTTCAAATAATGTTGGGACTCCAACAATAACATTTGGCTCATATTTTTTAACTATTTTATCAAATGTTTTAGCATTGAATTGAGGAAGTAAAATACTTGTACCACCGAAATATTGAACACAATGAATACATACGCTTAAACCAAACCCATGGAATATAGGCATGATTGCTAATACTTTATCTTTATCCCTTAAACATGCAACATGTTCAAAGTTTTGCATAGCTGATGCATTTAAATTTAAATTAGTTAATTTAACACCTTTAGGTGTACCAGTTGTACCACCACTATATAAAATAGCAGCTGTATCTTTACCTTTAAAATCATCATCTATCTCTCGCGTATATGATTTACCTAGTTTTATAAACTCTTTCCAACTTATTTTCTTTAAATCTTTTTTATTAAGATTATTCAAATTTAATTGCGTAAAAGTTTTTGTAATATCTAAAGATTTAATAGCTTTAGGAATATTAGAAGCAGTATAAATAGATTTCATTATAGGTGGCATTGACTCTGCCACACTAACTGTTATTACTTTTTTTACTTTTGTTTCATCAATAATATTGGTAATCTTAGGGTATACAAAATCAACAGTAATTAACCACTCTGTTTTAGAAACTTGTAAATAATTCTTAATTTCATTTTCTGCTGATAATGGATGAATCATACTTGCTATAGCACCTATTTTATTAGCTGCATAAAACGAAATTATACCTTCTGGAGTATTTGGCATACAAATACTCACAACATCTTTATGTTTAACACCAATTGCTTTTAATGCTCTCGCAGTATCATCAATTTGTTTTAAAAATTCATGATAAGTCTTCTTATTACCATAATAATTATAACTAATATTATTAAGATGTTTAGAAGCTGTATATTCAATTAATTTATAAGCTGAAAAGTCAGGATATTCCAAATGTTCCTTTTCATCACCATAATATTTATACCACGGAGCTTTAACGTTTCTACCCATAAAATCACCTCAAATACCAAATAAAATTATACTATATCTTAAAAAAAAAGACAAATAACTTGTCTTACTTTTTCATTGCACTAACTTGACCTTTTTTTGCTGGAAAACGTGATGAAGCAAATATAGGACTTCTACCGATTCCTAGTTCTACAAGAGCTTGATGATACACAGAATTTAAAAATCTTGCATCTACATATTCGCCTTTTACCCTGTTAAAAATAAAGTTTACAACTCTATCAATATCAGTTTTTTTAATATCATTACCACAAAGTCTCATAGCAACTTGTTTATGTAATGATTCTTTAAATGCTATAACCATATTTTTATTTTTTTTATCTAATACCATAATAATCCCCCCAAAAACGCTCCTATACTAACACTATTCACTAAAAAATGCAAATCAAAAAATGAAACTAATCGTTTCATTTTTGACATTCAGGACAATAATATGTACTTCTACCACCAACTTTTATTCTTTTTATGATGGAATTACATTTTTTACATTTTTCTCCTTCTCTTTTATGAACCATAAGATTTTGTTGAAATCTACCGGTCACTCCTAAAGAAGAAGTATAACTCCTAATTGTTGTACCTCCACATTTTATAGCTTCTTCTATTATAGCCTTCGAAGAATCAACAATTTTTTGACATTCTTTTATACTTATTTCAGTTCCCAACTTTTCTGGATATATACCAGAAGCAAATAAGACTTCATCTGCATATATATTACCTAAGCCAGATATAATAGTTTGATCAAGTAATAACGTTTTCATTGGTAACTTTCTTTTATGAAAATTATCATACAAATACTCCTTAGAAAGTTTATTGTCTATAGGTTCAATTCCCTGTTTATGAACACCTTCAACATTTTCTAAGTATTCTTTTTTGACTAAATTCATTCTCCCAAACTTACGCGTATCATGATATCTAAGTTGTTCACCATCGTCAAATTCAATTATTATATGTTCATGTTTTTCAATCTTCTCATCTTTATTCTTTATAAAATATTTTCCTTCCATACGAAGATGTGAACATAAATAATAATCTCCCAAATCAAATAATAACCATTTACCTCTTCTATCAATATCTTTAAACTCTTTACCAATTAAAGTTTTTTTAAATTCGTTGATATCAGATTCTATCATTCTTTCGTATAAAACATTAACGCTTTTTATTCTTTTTCTTAGTATTCTTCTTTTTAGTGTTCTTCTTACTGTTTCCACTTCTGCTATTTCTGGCATCTTGTTTCTTACTCCTTACTTTTGGTTTCTTACGCATCTTTTTAGCTTCTACCAAATTAATAGTTACAACGTCTCCTAGTTTTAATAAATAATCTTGTAGATTAACAACAAAAGTATTAACATCTATCAAACTAATACCATCTCTAAGTGTAATGTCACATTCAACTGCACGAAGTCCTCCAGTAGCAAATACATCTACCCTAGAAACGTATTTTACTTCTTCTCTTTTTCCTATTTCTAGCAAATACTCTTTTTCTATTATTTCTTCTAAATCTTCCATATAATTAAAACTATTCTTAATTATTTTAAATCCTTTAATAATGATTAATGCTGCAATAAGAATTGTTCCAATTCGATCTGCATATTTTAATACATCAACCCACTTACTTACCTTCATTAAAACCATTGCAACTATAATTACACCATATGAATAAAAATCATAATTACTAATCATATATGAGTGAGTAAGTAATCCTTTTTTCTTTTGATAACTACTATTTGTATAAAAACATGTTATTAAATACCTACATATTAACGTTAGTATTATAAATATTATTAAGAATAATGATGTTCTTTTTATCTCTGTTATAAAACCAACAAATATTATACTTAAACCACTTAGTATTATTAATAATCCATATATTGATGTTAGTATTCCTTTTATTTTATTATTATCTTTTTTACAAATTACTAAATAACTTATTATTAATACTACATCTAATATTCCACTAGCTAAAAAAGTATAAGAATGAGTAACAATTCCGCCAACTACTTTTAATAGTAATACAATAAAATCAAATATAATAAAATTCTTTATCTTTTTCATAATACCTCCTATTTAACTTCGTACCAATCATTTCCATAATCGCTACTTACTTTAAATGGAACATCTAATTTAACACAAGTTTCCATATTTCTTGTAACCAGTTCTTCTAACATCTCTTTCTCGCTATTAATTACATCAAATATTAATTCATCATGAACTTGCAATAGCATTTTACTTTTTAATTTTTTTTCATTCATTTCTTTAAATATATTAACCATTGCTATTTTCATAATATCGGCAGATGTTCCTTGAATTGGTGTATTAAGAGCAATTCTTTCTCCATTTTGACGAACCATAAAGTTTTTATTATTAAGCTCATCTATTACCCTTTTACGATTGAATAATGTTGTAACATATCCATCCTTATAAGCTTGAGCAACTATATTATCCATGTATGTTTTAACTCCTGGATATAATTCATAATATTTATTAATAAATTCTCTAGCTTCTCTAGGACTTATCTCCAAGTTTTCTCCAAGTCCAAATCCAGAAATACCATAAACAATACCAAAGATAACTGCCTTAGCTGTTTTTCTTTGTTTATCACTTACTTCACTTATGGGTATTCCATACATATCTGCAGCCACATATCTATGAATATCCTCTCCATCAATAAACGCTTGTTGTAATTCTTTTGATTTACTAATATGAGCAAGTACTCTTAATTCCATTTGTGAATAATCAGCACTTAAGAAAACGTCTTTACTAGGCAAGAAAGCTTTTCTAATCTTTTTACCTTCATCATCTCTAGTAGGTATATTTTGTAGATTAGGTTCTACAGACGACAATCTTCCCGTTCTAGTTAAATTTTGTTTATAAATAGTATGTATCTTTCCGTCTTCTCTAATGTAGTTAGTTAATCCTTCTAAATATGTACTTTTAATTTTTGCTAAACCTCTATATTCCAAAATCTTTTCTATAATTGGATGATCATTAACTAATTTATTTAATATATTAACATCTGTTTTATAACCAGTCTTTGTCTTTTTGGCATGCGGTAATTCTAATTTTTCAAATAGAATTACACCTAATTGTTTAGGACTATTGATATTAAATTCCTCTCCAGCCAATTCATATATTTCTTTTTCAAGTTCTTCTATCTTAGCACTCATTTCATCTTCCATATTCTTAAGTACTGAAGCATCACATTTAATTCCTTCATATTCCATATCCGCAAGGACTTCAACAAGTGGCATTTCTATATTATTGAATAAATCTAGCATATTTTCGTCTTTTAATCTTTTTAAATAAGACTCTTTAATATCATAAATAAATCTCGCTTTTAATACGATATCTCTTTTATCAAAACCGTTTTTCAAACTATTAGAATAGAAATTAATTTCACAACCATTGCTATTCATTAAATAAGCAATATCGTCTTTACTATTAATATTTAACAGATAAGCAGCTATCATAACATCCATATCTGCTTTTATTTCTAATCCTTCTTTTCTTAATAAAACTATATTCTTTTTTTGATCATATGTTGCTATCTTTTTATTCTTAAAACAATCAACTACATCCGAAAACACTACATTTGATATAAAATAGTTTTTCTTTTTATCAGCTATACTTACTCCAACTATTTCACCTTCATGATAGTTTTCCAAATCACATTCTATATATAAAGCAATATCATCATCTAAGTCTTTTAAATCATCTGCATTTTTTACATTGACAAACTTAACATCTGCCTCAACTGGTCGACTAGCTTCAACATTTTTCTTTATAAATGAATAGAATTCTAAATCTTCATAAACTTTATTTAATGCAACTAAATCTGGTCCATCATATTTAACATCATCCAAATTAACATCCAAAGGAACTTCTTTATAAATAGTTGCTATTTCTTTACTTATAAAGGCACTTTCTTTATCTTCAATTAGTTTTTCTTTTAGTTTTCCTTTTATTTCATCTATATGTTCATAAATATTTTCAATAGTTTCATATTCTTTAAGTAAATTAATTGCAGTTTTATCCCCAACGCCTTTAACTCCTGGAATATTATCAGATGGATCTCCAGCTAATGCTTTATAATCAATCATATGAATTGGTTCAAATCCCCAATCTTCCTTAAAAGTCTTTTCATTATATTTTATATAATCTTTTTGTTTTAATAATTTAACTTCTACTTCAGGACATATTAATTGTAATAAATCTTTGTCAGAAGAAACTATTAAACCATTATAATCTGGATCTTCTGAACAATACTTAGCAAACGTTCCGATAATATCATCTGCTTCATATGGTTCCATTTCAAAATACTTAATTCCCATTGCTTTAAGTATTTCTCTTGCCACAGGCATTTGCATTTTTAATTCATCAGGAGTTGCTTGCCTTCCTTCTTTATATGTTTCATATTTTTGTTTTCTAAAATTTTTCCCAACATCAAAAGCCACCATTACATATTCTGGTTTTTCTTCGCTAATGATTTTATTCATCATTCCGACAAATCCATATAAAGCA
>JAEEGL012636683.1_pt1 | contig 15582 bp, 17 predicted proteins | sample 9134231 | NCBI WGS metagenome assembly JAEEGL01 (sample SAMN16246548, study PRJNA631951) | gut metagenome | biome: gut microbiome; feature: rumen; material: fiber-attached | host: Bos | place: Iran: Karaj | collected 2018-10
CCTTTGGGGCTCATATCCCTTTCCGCATGGAATATCCCGTCTCTGTCCGTATATTCGAGATCGAAGGTCTCGGGAGGCTCTGTGTAGCAGCTGCAGAGGAAGCCGTATATGTCTCCGAGCATTGCGCTTTTCGCCTCCTGAAGGGCTTCATCTCCGGCGCCGGAAGCATAGAGCTTCCTGAGTTTTGCGGCGCATGCCTTGAGGTTTCTGTTGAGGGCTCCGTTCATTCCGGCGCTGTGGCAGGACTGGTAGGTCTCCCCGTATACGTCCTTCGGAACCACACCGTACTTTTCGATTATATTAGCAAACATGTCCCACTGTCCGCCGTCGTGGACGCCGCTCTTCAGTATGAAGGAAACGGTCCTGTCGTCCGCAGGCCTGTCAGCCGTGTCTATGATGTTCTCAAGAAAATAATTGCAGCGCTCGAACTTGTCCCAGAAGGCAAGATAGCTCTGGGACAGCTCGAACTTCTCCACGTTCAGCTTTTCTGCTATCCTTTCCCTCAGTATGTTCTCCGCCGCAAAAAGCCAGCAGCGGCCGCTCTGCATCTGGTTGGTGACCTCCATGGTCTTTATCTCGACGGAAAAGGTCTGCTTCATTGAAAAGGCTTCCGAAGCTTTGAACGAGACCTCGTTCATATCCGTCTTGGACAGCGCGAGAGTCGCGAGCTGTCTTTCTTTGGAACCCCTGTATCTCTCCGACCATTCTCTGAGCTGTTCTTCCTTTATTCCTCTGATCTTCATTGTCTTATCCTTTCCGCCCGTCATCAGCGCTCTTTTTCCCAGAAGAGCATATTGTCCGATATGCTGTATTTTATGCGTTTTTCTTCAAGTAGCCATGTGAGATAAGACCTTACCGTGCTTCCCACGAGTTCGTGCTGCATCATATTCATGCTTATCCCGTATTCCTCGAACACCCCTTTAAGAAGCGCTTCGAATATCACGGGGTTTTCGCAGAGAGCCTCTATCCTTCCGCCTACGGAAAGGATGACCTCTTTGTTGAATGCCGCAAGCTCCGTGATGTCCCCGAGCACCTCTCCGTGGGACATGACGAAAAGCTCCGCCTTTATTCCCGCCAGTTTATCCAGGGTGCGGAGGCATTCGCCTACGTCGAAGATATAGCTCACGGGATGTTTGGTGAGCACGTCTCTTCCCAGGATGCTGTCTCCGGGGAACATGACCCCGTCACCAGTGATAAAGCCTACCTGGCCTCCCGTATGACCGGGAAGAGATATCATTTCCCATCCTTCCGGCAGCGCCTCATCCGTAAGAGACGTCACGTCGCACGGCTTTGCCACGAGGAACTTGTTCCTGAGCTCCCCCGGAGGATCCCCTCCGTACAGCATCGCCGGTTCGAGAAGCGTATGCTTTGTAAAGCAAGCTTCGGAACCTGCCGCATAGACCCTGCATCCTGTCCTTTCCTGCAGATAGCTGCATCCCCCTATATGGTCCGCATGGGAATGGGTGCAGTATACGGCCTTCAAGGTCCAGCCGTTCGAGTCGAGTATACGCTTGACCTTTTTACCCGCATCGCTGTCATTGCCGCTGTCGATGAGCACAGCTTCGCTTTCACCTGTCAGCACCAGCCCTATCTTCGCCGGATTGTCGATATAGAAAGTATTTCCCTTGGCATTCACCAGTTCGTACATACCTTCATCCTCCTTATCCAAGAAGGGGACCGCGCTAAAAAAGCGCAGTCCCCTATCCGGAGCCGTTGATATATTTTTTCTTATCTGAACAGTCTCATCATCAGGGAAAATACCTGATCCTCGTATTCCTGTATCTTATGGGCGCCAGGGACTTCCGCTATTTCCGGATGCTTTTCAACGTATTCGTCCCAGCTCACGTAATTCTTTGTCTGAAATGCCATTGCGCCTTCCTCCTATCTCGAATATACCGCATTGTCCCTGAGCCACTCTGAGAGAGCCTTGAGGTTGCCCGCCACAGGCTCCTCCAGCGAGAAGAGACCCTTGTCGAAGTTGAACACGTATCCACCGTCCGCTGCCACTATATCGAGGAGCTTCTTCGCTTCATCGATGACACCGTCTTTTTTGAGATATCTCAGGTTGTCCGACTTGTAGAAGCCCGTTATGGTATGGACGCTTCCTTTCGGGGTCCTCTCCGTGAAGAGCTTCTTGATATATACGGGATCGCCCTTTTCGAACTGGTACCTTATGGAACCCGTGAACTCGTTCATAAGCTCCATGTGTCTCATCCAGTCGTCCTCCACGAAGAGGTCGACTCCGTGTCCGTAGGTAACGAGGCCGTCCATGACCTTCTTCATGGAAGGATACCAGAACTTCTCGAACTGCTGGTTGGAAATGAAACTTCCCATATGGAGCGGGATCGTCACTCTGTAGAAAGGCGCCAGCTTTGCGGGGTTGGTGCCGAGTCCCTCTCTCAGCATCAGGGGCACCAGAGCGTCGCAGGCCGCCAGGACCTTGTCAGGGCATCTCCTCATATCCTTGTTGATATTGGAGAAGGACCTGAGGAAATCCGCAAGGTAATCGAAGGGCGCCGTGGATCTTCCCGCCGAAGACTTGGGATAGCCATATTTGGCGTTGATCTGGCCCATGATCTGGCCTATCTTGGCCATATGATCGGCGTTCGCCTTGACGGCTTCAGCCATTACCATGGCTCTTCTTCCAGGCGTCGTATCGAGAGCTCTGTAGAGCCTCGGCATCAGGGTCTCCATCATATAGGTCATGGGGTCCGCGATGAAATCATCGTATTCCTCTGGCTCGAGGCAGTGTACCTCCGGATGCTGCATGACGCCGCTTTCAGACATGTTGATGCACCTTGCATCCAATATCTGATAAAGAATGGGCAGCCTGATGGCTCCCGTGCTGATGGGCGTATCAGCATAGAACTGGGAGTTGGCAAAGTCCAGTACGTCGAACCAGTACTCCGGTTCCCAGTAGATATCTCTTCTCGTTTTGCCTTCGGGTACCACTCCGTTCGTTATGGCGTACTGGATGGTCGCTTCGAAGGCGGGTCCCAGGATCACAGGGACTCTTTTCGGGATCCTTCCCGAATATACGTCCTGATAGATCTCGAACCTCTCCTGTGCAAGCTGCTGCATGTCCATAGATGATCCTCTCCTTTAATTTTCCTACTATAACTTTACGCCGCAGGGCGGATATGCCTCACGGCCGACCTGACCTTATCTAGATTATCCCCGCCGGTATGAGTATGATGAGGCAAAGGGCTACCAGGCTCCAGATACCGATGAGGAAGCGGTTCCTCTTTTTGGGCTCCATATCCGGAACGTAGTTGCTTGCCAAAAAGAACGGGATGTATGTGGTGATGAACACCGGAAGCACTCCCCACCATTTATACACCCAGATGAAAGAATGATTGCTCGTGCCTGCAAGGAAGGATTCCACAAGAGCGAACAGCAGAGCCATCTCTATGGCTCCGACAAGCTTGCAGCTTATGCCCTTCTTTCCGTTCTTGGCAAAATATCTGGTGTCCCTGTCGTCGGGAAGCATCTTCCATGAGATCATTCCCGCAAGAGAGAACATCATGGAAAGTTCCCAGCAAACGCCTATGAGAAGTATGAAAGTCGTCGACTGGTTGCTCACCGTCCACAGAGGATAACCGAAAACGTGGCCTATGACCGCATTGGCTATCTCGTAGAGCCAGTGCACTCCGTAAAGCGCCAGCGACGCGTAGATGGCTTTGAAATTCTTGTTCCTGATCTCTGTCCAGTATACGTAGAAAACCACTGCCAGGATGAAAATGAACGTCCAGTTGAAATTGTCGGTGCTCCTTACGATGACACCGTTTACAAGATCCTTCGCTAATTGCGAACCGTCTCCCCAGAATTGAAACATAGCTGCCTCCTTTAAAGATAATTACACGTCTATTATATACTCTGTGTAACAATAACGGAAGAGCTTATACGCTGCCGTAAACGCTCCGATGGTGTATAATATGGGAAACGGAGGTAGAGCTCATGGGAGTAATGACCAACTACATACGCTGGAGAGGAGACTTGAGCTTCAGGGAAAGACCGGTGACCGTCCCCGACGGCATGGTGCTCAGCGCCCTGGGATATTTCGGGATAAAGGACGATTTCGTTCCCGGAACTAAGCCCTTTCTTTCCGACATACTCGAAAAGCAGATAAGGGAGGACAGGATACTCTCCACGTCCCTCGACCCGAAAGACGTCGCGGAAGAATTCATAGAAGCAGTCGCAAAGAGCAGAAGATTCGGTAAAGCGAAGATACTGGACTGCATGGACGTATACGACGCCGAAGACGGCGTGCAGTTCGCGGCAGTGACCTTAAGGCTCGACGACAGGAGCACCGTGGTCTCCTTCAGGGGCACCGACGATTCCCTCGCCGGCTGGAAGGAAGACTTCATGATCAGCTTCACAAGACCCAAAGCCCAGCAGATGGCTCTGGACTATTTGATCGACGCTCTGAGGAAATACCGGAACGTCTACGTGTGCGGCCACTCCAAAGGAGCGAACCTCGCTCTCTATGCGTCGGCGTTCCTGGACGACAAGCACCTGTCAAGAGTCAGGGCCGTATTCGTGAACGACGGTCCGGGCTTCTGCGAGGAGGTCCTGCCCGCGGACAGGCTCAAAAAGATCGACGGGCTCGCCACGATGATAGTCCCCAGCGACGGACTGGTGGGCCGCATCTTCGAACCTGAGCTGTCGGACAAAAGGATAGTCAGAAGCGTCAACTCCGGTCTGATGGCCCATTCGATATATTCCTGGGTCATAGAGGACAACGATCTCGTATGCGAAGGGAAATATTCCAGGACTTCGAACATAATAGCGGGGAGCCTCGACAAATGGCTCAGAGGAGCCGATCTTGCTAAAAGAGAAGCCCTCGTTGACCAGATATTCGGAGTGCTGAAGGAGAGCGGCTACGAGAGGCTCAGCGACTTCAAGGAAAACGGTTTTTCAGAACTCATCGGCGTCTTTGCGAAGAAGCTCGGAACGAGCATATCGAGCATCCAGCCCAAGGAACTCATCATGAACCAGGTTGAGAATATAAGATCGAAGCTCACGAAAAGCTGAAAAGAAAACGAAGACCCGCCGCAGCGGGTCTTTTTCATTTGCTTTTCTTTTGCGGTCTCAGGCTTTTCAGGTACTCTTTTCTTTCAGGGCTTATCCTGCGGCTTTCGACAGCCTTTTGCACCGCCTTGCTGCAGACCCATAGATCCAGTTTCCCCTCCTCTATATACGGAACCGTCGCCTCGTACTGCTTCGCAAGGGCAGTGGCGAAATACCAGGCGATCATCATGTTCACGTAGTATTCCTCCGAACGCAGCGCAGCGACCAAAGCCGGATACGAAGGATCGAAATCCTCATCGAGGAAATGCTGCATCAGCATGCCTATACCGAACCTCTGCACATAGGTCTTTCCCGATGCGATCCAGGAACCTATATAGGGAAGGAGCTCCTTCCTGTTCTTTCCGAACAGCTTTGGAGACAGCTGGTCGCAGGTCGCCCAGTTGTCGATATACGGAAGGAATCTTTCGAGTTCTTCAATGCAGCTTCCGAAGTCCTTCATCTCCGATATGATGAAGGCGTGGATCTGGTCTTCGTCGAAGTATCCGTGGGGCAGGTCTTCGAGAAAGTCTCTCAGGTCTTCTCTTTTCGAATACTTTTTGGCAAGAGCTCTCAGCTTAGGAGTCCTGACGCCTATGAATCTCTCCTTTTTCACAGAAGGGATGAGAGGCGCCTGGAAATCCCTGTACTTTCCGTCCGAAAGTGAAAAGAGTTCTTCCCTGATCTCTTCATTTATCATCCTCTTTCCTTTCCGCATAGAGCTCTTTGTAGTCTTCTCTGTCGGCTCTTCTCATGAAGAAAAGAAGGACTATCTCTGCTGCCCCCATCATAAGGACCGCAGTCCAGGCGGAAGCTGAGCCTTTAAGGTCATATATGCCGCCGACGAGGTTCCTAAGAAGCGCAGCGCCCATGGAGACGGTGACTCCCTGTATGGCCATTATCCTGCCTCTGTGGGAAGCGGGTATCCTTCTCGTAAGGAAGGGGGAGGAGGCCAGGGTGTTGAGTATCTCTCCCAGGGTGAATATGAAGATCGAAAGGTAGCACATGAAGATGTTCCTTGTAAAGAACATGAACACCGCATAACCTCCGAGTATGAGGCCTTCGGCCAGTATCAGCTTTCCCGTATCCCTTACTTTTCTGAAAAGGCCCGTCATCACCGCGGTAAGAAGGACCACCTCTACGCAGTTGAGACTGGTCATGGTTCCGTAAAGAACGGCTCCTCTGTCCCCGTGGACCGTCCCCATGTCGAGGGGCATCAGATAGTCCCACATTTCATACACTGAATTGGCGAATATGCAGGCCGCTATGTATATGAGTATGACCCTGTTCTTAAGGACGTATTTTACCGGTGACGAGTCGGCCGCTATGTCCTGCTCGTAGACTCCCGCCGCGCTTTCGTCCTTCTCCCTGTGGATGTCCTTTATGAAGAAGGCTATGAGCATGGTAGAAAGGGCTATGGATATGCCGTTTATGAGGAATGCAAGATTAAGGTGCTCGTTGAAAAGCATCCCCCCTATGCTGGGCGAAAGCACGAGACCGAGGTTCGACCCGAGATAACTGAGGGAATATGCCCTCTCCCTGTCCGCTCCGACTGTAAAGTCCGCGACGAGGGCGTCATAGCTCGGCCACTCTATGGTCTGGAACAGCGACGCCGCGGCGAACACGAGTATGCTGTTGAAGCTTATCTCCACCAGGCTGCAGTAAATGAAGCTCGCTATGGAGACAAGGTCGCAGAATACTATTATGTTCTTCTTGCTGTACCTGTCTGCGAGCCTTCCGCCTATGAGGTTCATCGGAAGCGCGACTATGCTGAATATGAGCATATACGACGCAATGGTCCCTGCGGAAAGACCCAGCTTTTTGCTCAGTATCAAAGTGAACATGGGCCATATCATCGCGCCCATGTTCGTCATCATCCTGCCTATGAAGAGTATGTAAAGTTCTCTTCTCAGGCCTTTGTATTGTGCGAATAGATTCATTATTGACTAATTGCAGAGCTGTGCAACTACCTCGTTTATGAGCTTGCCGTCCGCCTTGCCCTTGAGCTCAGGCATCACGGCTTTCATTATCTGTCCCTTGTTTTTCGTGGCCAGGACGTCAGCGAACTTTTCGGTCAGTATCTTTTCTATCTCCTCAGCCGAAAGCATCTTCGGAGCGAACTCCTCGACCACGCTGAGTTTGAACCTGTACTGCTCAAGAAGGTCGGCCCTCGACTCCGGGCAGGTATCTATCTGCTCCTTCGTGGTCTTGAGCTCCTTCATGATGACGGCCGTCACCATGTCTTCCGGTATATCGTCCCTGGTGCCCGCGTCTATGGCTGCCTTTTTCACGTTTGCCACGAGAAGGGATATTACTTCCTTTCTTTCCGCCTCGCGCTTTTTCATGGCGTCTATCATCGCCTTCTGCAGTTCTTCGAATTTCATTTTTTTATCTCCTTTTCCCTATTTGTTGTTCTTTATCAATGTTTTGTAATAGTCGACGGCGCCGGGAAGGCTGCTGGTCTCGAGGCACTCGTTGAGACCGTGCATGCCCTTCATCTGGGCAGGTCCGTAGACTACGGGCGAGAAGCGTATGCAGGCTCCGCAGATCTCCTGATAAAAGCGGGCGTCGGTGCCGCCCGTCATAACGTAGGGTATCACCGGAAGGCCCGGAAACACCTCTCCTATGGTCTTTTCCACCAGCCTGAAGGCTTCGCTTTCCGTATCCACCGGTTCGCAGGCCGGATAAGCGTCCACGACCTTCGTTTCGAGGCCGTATCTGTCCGCGATGCGCTTTACGGCAGCATTGCTCTCTTCCATGTTCTGATGAGGGATATATCTTAAGTTGAGGTTTAGCGTGGCTTCCTGGGGCAGCACGTTGAATCCGTCGGAACCCGACTGCATTGTCGGCGCCACCGTAGTCCTGAGGAGCGCTGCCGCCTGGGATGAAATGGACGGCATGAGCATCTCGAGGAGAGGTTTGAAGAGCCAGAGGTTACCGAACAGGAGCCTCATCCAGAACGGTCCGTAGGGGGCCATTTCGGAGAACATCCTCTTCGCCTGGGCGTTCATGACCGACTTCATGGGATTGTGCTTGGAAAGATCCGTAAGGAAGGCCGCAAGCCTTACGATGGGCGAATTCTTCGGCGGATAACTGGAATGTCCGCCGCTTGATCTCGCCGTTATCATCAGGTTGCCCTGGCCCTTTTCCAGGACTCCCACCATGGCGAAATTGCCCTTGAGGCCCGCCATAGGCTCCGTGACCACGGAACCTCCCTCATCGTTCACTATGTAGGGTCTGACCCCTCTTCTTTTGAGCTCCGCTACCAGTTTGGGGCAGCCGTCTCCTGCGACCTCTTCCGTATTGGAGGACGAAAGCCAGACGTCCTGATCCGGAACGTATCCTTCCTTCAGAAGTTCCTCCGCTGCCTGGAAGAAGGCCATGACCGAACACTTTGTGTCGGCGCTGCCTCTTCCCCACACCTTGCCGTCCTCTATATCTCCAGAAAAGGGACCGTGCTCCCAGACGCCTTCTGCGGGCACCACGTCCTGATGTCCCATGAGGACGACGGGTCTTTCGGAACTCTTTCCCTTCCAGAGGTAAAGGAGGCTTCCGTCTATCTCCGTCTTTTCCATGTTCGCATGGACCAGGGGGAAGAGCTCTTCCAGAAGCCTATGGAAGCCGAGGAATTTTTCCCTCTGTATCTGCCCCTTTACTGAAACAGTCTCGAAGCGTACCATCTCGGCCAGCTTCTCCGCATATTCCCTTTCCCTTTCAGGATCCTTTTCCGGCATCCACAGAGAAGTCTTTGCGGGGCTCATAAGGGTCCTCAGGACCGCGGCGAGCACGAGCAGGATCAAAAGGCACAAAAGCCCGAGCAATATATACAGTATTATCATTGTTCTCCTCCTTCCGAAGAAGCAGCCTTCTTCCTGAAACTGAGATAGGACAGGGCTATGGCCAGAGCTCCGCTGGGTATGACCATCATGCTCGTCGATCCTATGAGCGAGGGAACGAAGACGAAGAGGAGGGTCATGAAGCAGAGCACCAGCAGAGCCATCTTTCTGTCAGCCCTGTAATACTTACAGGCCATGGCTCCGAAGAGCGCAGGCACCACGTTCTCGAAGGCGGGCTGAAGGGCAGGCGACTGAAGAACAGGCTGCAGGGGTATCATGAGAAGGACCCCCAGAGCCAGGACCGCTATGGTGACGAGAGACGAAGTCGCTATGGAAAGAGTGGCTATTATCTCGTTTTCGGGAGTGCCGCTCTTAACGCCCACTATGTCCCTTGCGTTGATGGCGCAGGGTATCTTCATGTTGATGAGGTTGCCCGTGATGAAAGCCAGATAGCTTCCGCCGGCTCCCAGCATGGGAACGTATATAAGGTATTCGACTATCCCGCTGACGAGGTACACGACGCCCACCGAAAGGAAGGCCCTGATACAGGCGGGGATGTCCGGCATGGCCTTGAGATAAAGACCTATGACGAAGGGCGCTGCGAGAAGGAGCAGGAGGACCGCAAGGGTCAGTATCCTTCCCAGACTGTGGGTGACTTTCAGATATTTCTCATAGAAAGAAGTTTTTTCGCTGTTATCCATGATGTTCCTCCTATCCTATGAACTTCCCAAGGAAAACCGCAGCAGCCATGGCTATGAGCATGCTCCCTGCGACGGAGAAGCTGTCCACCCATTCGGCTCCCGACTTTTCCTTTATCCTGATGAACACGGCCATGGCAAGGGCCGCGACGAATGCAACGGCAAGGGACAGCCAGCTCCCGGCAAAGGAAAGCCTGCCGCTTCCTGACACTATGGTACCTATATAGCTGGCGATATATGCGGAGACGAGGCCTATGAACATGGCGGTCATAGCCGTATCCCCGAAGCCCTTGAGCTCGATTTTTTTCTTTTTGCCCTCCTTTTTCTTCTGAGGGGCTCCTGCCCGCAGGCGGTTGCAGTAGGCCTTGCCGTTGAATATGACAAGGACCATGCCCCACATGATGCAGAAGCTCATCAAAAGAGCTATGGTGGTGAAGGCTCCGGGAGTCATGTTCGCAATCGAAAGGCCCCCTATGCCCGCTGCCTCCGAGGCTGCTTCCGCCACCTGGGTCTCGTAATGAAGGGCTCCGATGACAGAAAGCCTGAGCCAGGGCCAGGGCGTCCCGAGGCTCCCAGAAAGAGCGATGACGCCTAAAAGTATCCCGACGCTCGGCAGCACCGCGAAGGTGGCGCTCGCCGTGATGACACGCTTCATCTTAGCCGTGTCTATGCCCATCTCCTTTCCGGCTCTGTAGGCTCTCACTGCGAAAACGACGCATATGAGAGCTACGAAGAATATTATCCCCCCGCATACCGTATAGAGGAAGGGGCTGTTGAGTTTTGAAAGCAGTTCCATTTCTTTCTCCTCCGAAAACGTGCAAAAACTACTTCTCCTCCTTAGCTTCGCAGTAGAAGCCGGCATAGGGGAAGCGGTACAGTGTCACGGGATTGCCGTGGACCTCCCAGGGTTCTCCCTTCGCCTTTCCTTCCCTTATCTCTCCTGCTCCTTCCAGAAGCTTTCCCACCAGCTCCGGCTTTGCCGGAAAGCTGCCGTGGTTCGTATATATCTCGTCATAGAGGCCTTCAAAACCGAGCAGGTGCTCAAGGCTCTCTATGTACCTGTCCATATTCCTGAAGGGACCGAACATGTATACGATGCTGTCCTGCACCGTGTCTCCCGATACGAGGATCCGGTTCTTTTCATCGAGAAGGGCTATGCTCCCCGGCGTATGCCCCGGGAGGTCTATGACCCGCAGGGGCCTGTCCCCCAGGTCTATGACGTCGCCTTCCCTTAAGGGCACGATCCTTCCTTTTCCGTTCCTTCCTCTGTAATTCTCCTTCTCGGCAGGGCTCATGTAGACCTCATCGAACATGCCGTTCCCCGAAATGTGGTCCCTGTCCCCGTGGGTGTTTATGAGTATGAGGGGAAGGTCCGTAAGACTTTCCGCGAGTATCCTTGCATCGGGGCTTTCTATCCCCGAGTCTATAAGCGCGGCTCTTTTCTTCCCGCAGAAGAGAAAGAACCTCACGCCCCCGGCTTCGTCTATGCGCCAGGTGTTTTCCATGGTCTTTGTCGCTTTGCTCATTTTCTTTTCTCCGTATACGCAAATATTAACCGAAAGCGGCTGTGATTTCAACATTCTAAACTATCCGTACAATGCTTCCCTGTGCTAATATATCTTATCGGCATATCGAAAGAAACCAAGGGCCAAAGACATGAAAAAGACAGAAATGAAAGCTGGAGAGATGCTCTCTCCCCTTCCCGCAGTCATGGTGAGCTGCGGAGACATGGAAAACGGCAACATCATAACCATAGCCTGGACGGGCATCATCAATTCGAAACCGCCCATGACCTACGTGAGCGTAAGACCCGAAAGATACTCCCACGACATCATCGAAAAGAGCGGGGAGTTCGTCATAAACCTCGTGAACGAGGATCTCGTCTTCGCCATGGATCACTGCGGCAGCACATCGGGAAGGAACGAGGACAAGTTCAGCACCATGCACCTTACCAAAGTGAAGGCGTCCAAACTCTCCTGCCCCATGATAGACGAATCCCCGGTGAACATAGAGTGCAGGGTGACGGAAAAAAAGAGCCTCGGATCCCACGACATGTTCATAGCCGAGATCGTAGCAGTCCACGCTTCGGAGGACCTGATGAAGGAGAGCGGAAGGCTCGCCCTCGACGAAGCGGGACTCGTCGCCTACGTCCACGGAGAATATTTCGGTCTCAAGACGAGGCGCCTGGGTACCTACGGCTATTCGGTCATGAAGAAAAAGACTGCTGCGAAGAGAAGGGCCAAGGGCCTTTCCTACGGCGGCAAAAAAGCGCATTTCGAGAAGTGATACCATGAGAACAGACGAACTGAAAAAGATATACGGCCTCGAGAAGCATCCCGAAGGAGGATGGTTCTCCGAAGCTTACACATCGGACGAAAAAAAGGAAGGACGCGCCCTTGCAGGCAGCATCTGCTTCCTTCTCGATAAAAACGAAATATCTCACTTCCACGTCATCGACTGCGACGAACTGTGGTATTACCACGAGGGCTGCGGACTCGTCATACACGTGCTGACACCGGAGGGTGCCGTCAGCATCCCTCTTGGAAACGATCTTTCCAAAGGCGAAAGAGCCGTGGCGCTCGTGCCCAAAGGCTGCGCCTTCGCAGCTGAAAACTCGGACAAAAGCGGATATACCTTCATATCCTGCGCCACTGCGCCAAAATTCCGCTACGAGGGTTTCAGGCTCCTTACGGAAAAAGAGCTTCTGTCTCTTTATCCGGACGTACCGAAGGAACTGCTCCGCTTCGCCGCGCCTTCCTGCGGCTGACGGACAGCTTCTCTTTCAGTCCGTTACGACCTCGCCTGTCCAGTCCAGTATACCCCCGAACTCATAGACCCCGGTATATCCCATGTCCGCAAGTTTCTGAGCAGCTTCCCTGCTCCTTCTTCCACTGCGACAATAGACCAGGATGATCCGGTCCGTGTCAGGCAGCTCTTCCGGCATCTCGTCGCCGATACTTTCGTTGGGTATGCAGACGGCGCCCGGGATATGACCCTCGTCATACTCGTCCTGCCTTCTCACGTCGACGATGACGGCATCTTCTTCGGCCATCATGCGCCGCGCCTCTTCCTGAGTTATGTGCACGTATTCCTTGACCATTTTTTCCTCTTTCTTCCCGGCTCTGCCGCAGCCTGAGACCGCCGGTATCAGGGCGAGCAGGAGAACGAGCAGAGCGGTCCTTGATAATGCGGACCCGTTCATTGCTATTCTCAAAATACGAAATTGCCCTTTCTGAATACGGGTACGACAGTTCCGTCTTCTTTGATCCCGTCTATATCCATTTCCTTCGTTCCGAACATGAAGTCGTTGTGCTGCATGGAGTCGTTGGCTCCATTGGCTGCAAGTTCCTCCTTGCTCATATCCACTCCGCCTTCGATGTTCTCGGGATAGGGCCTTCCGAGAGCCAGGTGGCAGGCTGCATTCTCATCATAAAGAGTGTTGAAGAAGAGTATTCCCGAAGCGGATACCGGGGAATCGTAGGGGACGAGAGCCACCTCTCCCAGGTACCTCGAGCCTTCGTCGAAATCGAGAAGTGTTTTGAGAGCTTCCTTTTCTTCCTTTGCATCGTAGTCTGTGACTTTGCCGTTTTCGAACCTGAGCCAGAAATCCTTTATGACCTTGCCGTTGTAGCTTAAGGGTTTCGACGCGTATACTATCCCGTTCGTTCCCGTCTTAAAAGGCATGCAGAATATCTCCTCCGTCGGCATGTTGGGATCGAAGTAGACTCCCTTGGGCGTCGTGCATCCGCCTCCGACCCAGATGTGTTTCTTTACAAGTCCCACATAAAGATCGGTTCCCAGCTCGCTGGTGAAATGGAGCTTTTCGAAATTGTATTCGTTGAGCTTTTTCGCGTGCTCTATGAGCTCTTTGTCATGCTCGTTCCAGTCTGCTATGGGATCGTTGTCCTCCGTGACCCTGGTCACCGCGAATATTGCATCGCCCAGTTTCTCGAAGGCTTCGTCATCCGGCAGATCCGGGAATACGACCTTGGCCCATTCAACGGAAGGAACTCCCGCAATGGTCCACTGACCTTCATTGTTCATGGTATATGACATGAGGTCCGCCATCTTGGAATAGAAGGCCATGTTTGCCGTCCTGATCTTTTCACCGTCCACGTCTGCCATCTCACCGGGCTTTCCCGATGCGACGGAGATATAGCAGGCGCCTCCGTCCTGCTGATATTTTCTCTTGTCGTACATCCATTGAGGGATCTCTGCCAGGGTCTCCTTCGACTGATACTGATATGCCATCTTTGCGACCTTGCTGTCGCTCCATTCGACAGACACGTACTTTGCACCGGCTTCGTAGGCATACTTTACTATCTTTTCTACAAAACCCGCGTCCCTCACCGATGCGTTTATGACCACCGGCTGATCCTTCTGAACGTTGACGCCCTTTTTCACTATGAGGGCGGCGAGCTTGTCGTACATCTTTTCCGTTACCATTTTCTTTCTCCCTTTCACATCCACTTTTTCTTTTTGAAATATATGAGGCATGCCGCGGCGATGGCGCCGCTCACGGCTATCACCACAGGATAGCTCCACTTGTATTCGAGCTCCGGCATGTATTTGAAGTTCATGCCGTACCAGCCCGTGAGCAGAGTAAGAGGCGTGAACACGGTGGTTATGACCGTGAGCAGGGTCATTATCCTGTTCTGCTTCACGTCTATCCTCGTCTGTATAAGGTCGCGGAGCTGCACCGAATAGTCCTTGAGGTTCTCGACCATATCCATGAGTCTTTCGACCCTTACGGCGAACATATGGAAGTAGCGCAGATTGTCCTCTTCGAAAAAGCCGTTCTCGTTCTCTTCCAGTTCCTGGCCGAAGTCCAAAAGCTGCCTGTAGTGAAGGTCCATATCCAGAAGATTTCCCCTGACCTCGTTGAGCTCCGCCATGGTCTTTTCCGGTTCACCGGAAAGGATCCTGGTTTCCACCTCCTCCAAAAGATGCTCCATGGATTCGAGCCTCGAAAGGTCCGGAGATATGATCTGCTCCAGGAAATCGTAGATGAACCTCTCCAGGCTCGGCATGCGCCAGCGCTTCTTTTCAGCCACTGCCCCGGCTATATGGGAGGCGAGGTTCGAATCGTCTATGAACACCACGCCCCTGTCGTTGAGGGCGAAGCTGAAAAAGCCCGATTCGTGGTCCGTATATCCCATGACGGGAACGTTGATGCTCCCCGTAAGGGAGTCGTAATTCACTATCGCTCTCGTGAGAGCCCTTGCCGGAGGGCCGCTTTCCAGATCTATGCCCATCCCGAACATATCGCGGTTTTCGTTCCACTCGCGTGCCGTCAGTATGGCAACGTAGGGACTCTCTCCCGCTGCGACATCCTGTGCGCTGCATTCCTCCAGCGTTTCCCTTATCAGATAATACATTCCATGTTCTCCTTAAGATACGATGTTTTCATCTATTCCCCTCTTTTGCTTTTCTGAACATGAACGCCCTTGCGACGTTTATGCCCACCCTGTAGGGGAAAGGTCTCAGAGCCCTGTCCGCTTCCTTGAGCTTTTTCCTGATCGGAAGCCCCTGCGGACAGTGCTTCTCGCACTTCCCGCATTCTATGCACTGACTTGCGAAGGCAGGCTCCTTGGTGAGCACTACTGTCTGGGCGTACTGGAACCTACCTATGCTCTTCCCTTCCGTATACATGGTGTTGTATGAAGCGAAGGTCCCGGGTATGTCTACTCCCTGAGGACAGGGCATGCAGTAACGGCAGCCCGTGCAGCCTACCTTCTCCTTTTCCTTTATGGCTTTCTTCACCTCTTCGAGGAGAGCGAAGTCCTTTTCCGTAAGAGTCCCGGGAACTGCCTCGTCCGCAGTGCGTACGTTCTCCTCCACCATCTCCTTCGAGTTCATCCCCGAAAGGACCACCGTGACCTCCGGCTGGTCGTACAGCCACCTGAACCCCCACTCCGCAGGCGACCAGCCGCGTCCGCTTTGCCGCATGATCTCTTTCGCGTTTGGCGGCAGCATACCGA
>JAEEGL012764794.1_pt1 | contig 15582 bp, 13 predicted proteins | sample 9134231 | NCBI WGS metagenome assembly JAEEGL01 (sample SAMN16246548, study PRJNA631951) | gut metagenome | biome: gut microbiome; feature: rumen; material: fiber-attached | host: Bos | place: Iran: Karaj | collected 2018-10
AAAGACGGTGAAGTTTATATTCACCCTCTTGAAACACGCGACGTAAACGCTTCTGGTATTATCCGCGAAGTTCGTGAAGGTCGTGGTGTAAAGAATGATGTACAGGATGCTGTATGGCTCGATACTCCAATGATCGAAATGATTCACGGAGAAGGAACAATCCTTAAGTCAATTCCTGCTATGTACAACATGTTCATCAAGTATGGAATCGATATCCGTAAGGAACCAATTCTTGTTTACCCAACACTCCACTATCAAAACGGTGGTGTTGAAATTGACAAGACATGTCATACTAATGTTGCTAACCTCCTCGTAGCAGGTGAAGCTTCTGGTGGTGTTCACGGAACAAACCGCTTGATGGGTAACTCTTTGCTCGACGTAGTTGTATTTGGACGCGAAGCTGGTATTGAAGCTGGAAAGATGTACAAGAATATCTCTCTCAGCGACAAGCTCAGCCTTCAGCACGTAAAGGACTTTGAAAAGGAACGCGATGCAGCTGGAATTAAGGGCGATGAAATTTCTCCAAAAGTTCTTCCACGCTACACTCATGGAAATCCTGAATTTGAAAAAGAAATACCTGGAGCAACAAAATAAAAAGCGAGTTTCCGAAAGGAAACTCGGTAGTGAGCGCAGCGAACGTAAAATTCCAGGTGCTACACTCTAAGAAATAGTTATTCACTATAAATAACGAAGGCCCCTTAAACGGGGCCTTTTTTTATATCTTTTCTTGTATTTCTTTCAAAAGCTTTTTTCTTGCATACATTTTTTTATCTGCACGTTCAAAAACAATCTGGAAGGTATCCTGCTTTTCGGGATTATATATATCAAGACCAGTAGAAATTACAACTTCGTTTTTTATGATATTTTCATACATCATTTTATCAAAATTATTCAGGAGAGCTTCTCTGTTTCCATAATCTTCACCACGAAGTAAGACTACAAATTCATCTCCACCTATTCTGTAAACAGGACTGTGCTTAAATACATTACAAATTATTTTAGCAGCTGCTTTAATATATTTATCTCCTGCGTCATGGCCCTGTGTATCATTTATTGTTTTAAGACCATTTAGATCGCATACAATAATTCCTAAGTCATTAATTTTTCCTGAAGAAATTTTATTTGAAAAATCCTCTTGAGCTTCTGTAAATGCAAGCTTATTTTTAATTCCTGTTAATGCATCAGTATAAGCAAGCTTTCTTGTAGAACCAAGCTCGGCTTTTTGAAGCTGTTCCTTTGAAAGAAGAGACTCAAGCTGTTTTCTGTAATCTTCCTTATCTGCTTCAAGTACAAAGGTATGAATAAGACTTGTACCTAACAAATATCCGATTGAATACAAAGGCAACAGCGGATAAAAATATTGTGCAATAACAAACATTGTCATTACAATTCCAAATCCACCTATTGTTCTTCGTCTTAGTTTTTCCTTACCCTTTGTTTTATATGCATAAACAAATACATAAATTGCTGTAATAAAGAACATGAAAACCTGAACACTAAGTGCAATATATCTTGTTATACATGCATGATAAACACAATCAGCATCAAAATAATATTTTACAGGAATAAAGAAATTAACTAGAAGCGAAAGTCCATCAAGAATCAGGTAACTCCATCCAAATATCGAAAGGATTTTTATAAAAACATTTTTTTCGTGAAGGAATTCAATAACATATCTTGTCCAGAAGAATACGGCAATTGTCATAGCTGCAAAATACAAGAAGGTATCTATATAGACTGCACTTATAAGCTTTGCTTCATAAAGTAAACCCCATAAAGCATCCATAATGTAATTTGCCATTACACTATATAAAAATAATCTATATGAGTTATTTAAATATTTTGATGTATTACTTTTATTTTTGAAGATATCGTAATTGATAATTAAATGTACAAGTAATGCAATAATAGCAATGCTCGAATATGCCATCTAATATCCTCACGTGTTATTTTTTATTATTAAAAAGTATTGCTGCAATTACACCAGGAATCCATCCGGCAGCAGTTAATAATGCTGTTAATAGTACTGCACCACATCCTTTATCTAAAACTGCAAGTGGTGGAAATATAATACACAAAATTGCTCTTCCACATCCCATACGAGTTACCTATAATCTATTATTTTACCATATTTTTGTTAATCGTCAACCTTTAGAACTTCGCGACGATATTTTGTACCAATTTCGGTAAGCTTAAATTTCTGAATTTTTCCGCTTCCTGTCATTGGGAATTCATCGAGGAACATTACAAGCTGAGGCCACTTGAACTTAGAAAGCTTATCGCGACAGAATTCAATTACATCCTGTTCTGTAAGAGTTTTTCCTTCGTGAAGAACAATGAATGCACCTGTAATTTCACCATAGCGTTCACTTTTAACTGCGGCAACCTGAATATCCTTGATTTCTGGAATCTGAATAAGGAACTCTTCAATTTCGCGTGGATAAATATTTTCACCACCACGAATAATCATATCTTTAATACGACCTGTGATTTTGAAGTTTCCGTTTTCATCTTTTACACCAAGGTCTCCGGAATGTAAATATCCGTTTTTGTCTATTGTTTCTGCAGTGGCTTCAGGCATCTTGTAGTAGCCCTTCATAACGTTCCAGCCCTTACAGCACATTTCACCCTGAACACCAACTGGACATTCCTTACCAGTTTCTGGATCTAATACTTTTACATCAATTCCTTCAAAAGCATCGCCTACTGTAGTTGCTTTTACTTCTACAGTATCATCCCAGTGGCTTTGTGTCATTCCAGGACTAGATTCTGTAAGACCGTAAACCGATGTAATTTCCGGCATATGCATTTTTTCAATTACAGTCTTCATAAGCTCAACAGGAACTCCGGAACCGGCCATAATACCTGTACGCAAAGAAGACATATCAAACATATTGAACATCGGGTGATTTAATTCAGAAATAAACATTGTAGGAACACCATAAAGCGATGTACATTTTTCTTTTTGAATAGATGCAAGTGCTACAAGCGGATCAAAGGTTTCAAGCAATACATGAGTTGCTCCATGAGTAAGAACTGCCATTACACCAAGAACAATACCAAAACAATGGAAAAGCGGAACCAAAAGGCAAAGTCTGTCCTTTTCTGTATAACGCATTCGTTCGCCAATAATAAATCCATCATTAATGATATTGTGACTAGAAAGCATAACTCCTTTTGGAAAGCCTGTTGTTCCTGAAGTATACTGCATGTTTACAACATCATGCTGGCTAACTTCACTTTCAATTTTATGGATTATTTCAATATCAACATGCTGACCAAGAAGCAAAAGTTCTGGAGTTGAATAAAGACCACGGAATTTTTCTGGTCCCATAAAAACAACATTTTTCAAGCATGGGAAACGCTTTGATTTTAAACATCCGCGCTCATATTCATCAATTTCTGGAACAAGTTCTTTTATCATTGCAACATAATTTGAATCTTTTATTCCGTCGCAAAGACACAAGGTAGTTAAATCAGCCTGTTTTACAAGATATTCAAGCTCGTGTGATTTATAAGAAGTATTAACTGTAACTGCAACTGCTCCAAGACGAGCACATGCAAACATATAAGTAAGCCAGTCTGGTACGTTTGTAGCCCAGATACCTACATTATCACCTTTTCTAACACCAATTGCATATAGTCCGCAGGCTAAATCATCAACACGTTTATCAAATTGTGCATAAGTAAAGCGCAGATCTCTGTCTGCATAAACCATAAATTCCTGCTGTGGATTAGCCTTTGTTTTTTCTCTTAATAACTGGGATAAAGTTAATTCTATCATAAATTACATAATAAAGAAAAAAACGTAAAATTTCAATAGAAAAATTAAATATTATTAAAGTTATTTAATATAATTAAAGTATGTAAAATTATAATTTTAAACTATAACTTTCGTTTTTTATGTGATATAATAATATTATAATGGAACGTGTATTAACGGCCCTCAGTGGAACTGGCTCAAAGGAGAGCGATTTCCAGATCTGCTATGATATAATTGCTTCTCAAAATTGTTCACCTAAGATTATTATATTCTTTTCTGATTACAGCGATTTGTGGTATTACGCAAAGCAGCTTAAAGAAAAGTTTCCAGAAGCCACTTCAATAGGTGCCTCAACATGTATGAATTTCTGTACAGATGGCTATTCCGAAAAAGGTCTTTCTGTTATGGCAATTTATAGTGGTGTTGAATGTTCCTCTGGTCTTATATACGAGGTTTCACGTCATCCAAAAAATTACAGTCAGCATATTCGTGAAGCTTTGAAATCTCTTACTTCTACAGATAATACATGTTGTCTTGAATTTACCACCTCAGGCTTTAGATGCGAAGAGCTCGTTCTTGATACTTTTGAAGAAATTTTGCGGGGAACAGATATAAAGGTTGCAGGTTCAACTGCCGGAAGTAATCATGATGAAAAAACTTCACTTGTTGCATTAAACGGTGATATTTATATTGAATCTTGTGCATTTATTTTCATCCATAATCTTCAGGGACGAGTTCAGCTTTACAGAGAAAACCTTTTCCGCCCTACTGCACATCAGCTTAGAATTACAGATGTTGATTGTGAACAGCAGCGCGTATATGAATTTGAAAACAAGCCTGCTGCAGAAGTTTTGTGCAACCTTCTTAACGTAGATAAAGAAAATCTTTTACAAACCTTAAAAACAAATCCTATAGGCAGAATTGAAGGCAAGAACATTTTGATTTCAGAAGCAAAGGAAGTAATGCCTGATGATTCAATTATTTATTACACACGCCTTTATAATATGACACGTGTAGTTCTGCTTGAGATTGATCATTTTGACAGTGTTTGGGATGAAACTTCAAAGCATATGAAAAAGCTTCTTCCTAACCCTTCTTTTACAATTGCAGTTCATTGTCTTTCACGTACAAAGCTTTTAAAACAAGAAAACAGATTCGATGACTTTTCAAAGAGACTTTCAACAATGCTTGGAAAATACATTGGTGTTTCAGGTTATGGTGAACAGATTATGTATAACAATCTGAATCAGTCTCTCGTTCTTATAGCATTTGAATAAAGCAACATGGAGATCCTTAATGTTCAGATTCAATAATGGAATTTTAATTACTAACGACAATTGTATTGGTTGTAATTATTGTATTTCTCAATGCTCTATTATGGGAGCAAATATTTCGGCAACCAGAAACGGAAAAAAAATCATAGCGATAGATTCTGATAAATGTAATCATTGTGGTAAATGTATTGCACTTTGTATTCATGATGCCCGCGAGTTCCTTGATGACATCGATGATTTTTATGATCAGTTGCAGAACGGTGAAAAAATTTCCCTTATTGTAGACCCTAGCTTTTATTTTACTTTTGGTGATAACGCAGAAAGAATCCTTCAGTATCTTCATTCGATTGGTGTTGATAAAATTTATGACAGCTCTTTTGGTTCAGAAATTTCTATCTGGGGAACTGTAAAATATCTTAAAGACAATTACAATAAACCTGCAAGAGAAAAGGCATTCATCGTAAACAACTGTCCTGCTTTTATTAACGTTGTTGAAATGAAATATCCTCAGCTTATGAGTAAAGTTATTCCTGTTCAATCAGGCCCTTTGTGTACTGCAATTTATGTTCACAAATATCTTAACGATACAAATAAGCTTGCATACCTTGGACCTTGTATTGCAAAAAAGGATGAAATTGAAACTAAGAATACATTTGGAAATATAAATTTCAATCTCACTTATAATCACATCTGGAACAAAATTAAAGATGTTGATTTTTCAAAATATGAGCCATATAAATCTGATCTTGAATCTATGGGCTTTGGACGTTTTGCAATCAGAACTGGATTCTACAAAACTCTTATTTCAAGATTCTTCTCTGTTAAAGATTTGTGCATGGTTCATAGTGGTGCCGGAGATCCTACCTTTAAGCGCATCCTTATGTATTCAGACAGCAATTATGAAAATCTTCAGCCGCTTCTTTGTGAAGTTTATGCATGTCAGCAGGGATGTTTTGAAGGACCTGGAACAGAAACTTCTGTTTATAAAAAAGGTGAAAACTTTTCAAGATTCATTAAAGAGTTCAAGGATTATTTTGACAGCTTTGGCGATTTAACTACAGACTACAAGGAATCAACAAAATTCTTATTTGAAAAATTTAAGGATTTTAATATAGAAGATTTTACCCGCAAATTTACAGAACGTTACATTCAGCCATATCACATACCGGATTCTGTTTTTGATGATATTTTCAATGCAATGCTTAAAACGACAGAAGAAAAACGTCACATCGACTGTGGTATGTGCGGCTACAAAACCTGTAAAAACATGGCTACCGCAATTGCTTATTCTTACAACAAAAAAGAAAACTGCATTCATTATATGAATGATGAAATGCGCCATAGACTTTATACAGATACAGTTGCAAATTGTCCAAACAAGGAAGCCTTTATAGAAAAGGTTGAAAGTGTAATTGCACAGAATCCAAAAAAGAAATTTAGACTTTATTGTGGTGATATTAACAAATACAAGGTTATCAATGAGCTTTTTGGAAGTGATATTGGTGATGCGGTACTTCGTACTATCAGTAAAAAGTTTGGTGAGCTTTTTGATGGTAACGGCTGGTACGCCAGAATTACTAGTGGACAGTTCGCGTTCTTTGTTGAAGAGACAATTGATAACATTCAAAAGATTATAAATCTTAAATCGTTTGATTGTACTTCGCTTGGAATTAACTACCCTATTACAATGCGCTTTGGTTATTACAGCATGCAGGATAACGCTGATGAAAAAAACATCTCTGTAATGGATATGATTAACAGTGCTATTCTTGCAATGGATCTTAGAGTTACTCAACAGGAAAATACATATAACGGTTATACAAAGGCTTTAAAGCAGAAGCAGCATGAGGAAGCAAAGCTTTCTACCTTGATGAAGTCTGCACTTGATAATAACGATTTTGTCCTCTGGTTCCAGCCACAATATGCAACCAGTTCAAACAAGCTTGTTGGAGCCGAAGCACTTTGCCGTTGGATTAATAAAGAAGGACAGATTATTTCTCCTTCCATTTTTATTCCTGTTACAGAAAAGAACGGATTTATCCGCTATCTTGATAAAGAGATCTGGCGTAAAGCCTTTAGTATGGTTCGCCGCTGGATTGATGAAGGATATGATCCTGTTCCTGTTTCAATTAATATTTCTCGTGTAAGTCTTGAGTCTGATGGTATTTATTACACAATCAAATATCTTAAGGATGAATATAAGATTCCGCCAGAGCTCATTCATTTTGAAATTACAGAAAGTGCATACATTGGCGATGAAGGAAACTTATTGCAGCGAATTAATCAAATCCGTAGTCTTGGTTTTAAAATTGCAATGGATGATTTTGGAAGCGGTTACTCTTCGTTGAACTCTCTTAAAGATATTCCAATTGATATTATCAAGCTTGATATGGGCTTCTTAAATGATACAACAGGCCTTGCAAAAATTGCAGAAGAAAATGATAACGATTCTTCTTCAACAGAAGTTTCTTCTGCACTTGTAAATCGCGGTGGTACTATTATCAGTTCTGTTATCAGAATGGCACAAAAGCTTAAATATATAACTGTTGCCGAAGGTGTTGAAAAAGAAGAACAGGTACAATTCCTTAAGAGTATCGGCTGTGATATAATCCAGGGATTTTTGTACGCAAAACCAATGCCTGAAGATGCTTTCATAAAAATCATGAAAGAAAAAGAAAAACAGTTTGAATTTAAGACTGAGCGCAAGGAAGGACAATTCCAGATTTCTAGATTTATAAATCCAACAACTCAGGAGTCTTATGTATTTGATCATTTTGTTGGAGCTGCACTCATAATTGAATATAATGTTGAAAAAGCACATACAACAATTATGAGAACTAATAATCAGGCTAAGGAATTGTTTGGCGTTGCAGACAGACCTTTTGATGTTATTAATAACCTTTTCTCAAGATTCACACGTTCTAAAAATGGAAAGGTATTCAAGGCTGCTCTTGAAAAGGCCTCCACAACTCTTGAAGAAGTTAAATGCGAAGTTAGAATACATAACCTTAGCAAGCATGATGTTAAGCATATCCGCTCGCATATCTGGCAGATAACTACAAACCAGCAAAATTATGTATTCTATATTCTGTTCGAAGATATTTCGGAATATAAACTGCTAGAAGAAAAGATTAACAAAGAAGCTTAATCACACAGGTGTATATATAACTGCCAATATCTTCGCGTTATTTTCACCATAGCTGTGTACGTGGTGAGCGACGATTGATTCATAATAAATTGAGTCGCCTTTTTCCAGAAGATATTTATCTTTTCCGTAGATGATTTCTACCTGGCCTTCGAGAACATAAATGAACTCTTCGCCTTCATGAGTTGAAGTTTTGATTTCTTCTTCTGAGCTTGGGAAGATATCAATTACGAATGGGTCCATGTGGCGACCGGCTTTATCTTTTGCAAGTGTATAAAAATCAAGGTCAGAGTTGATTGCGTTTCCTCTGTCACTGAAGCGTGTTACTTCTTTTTTCTCATGAGCACGAGAAACTACTGGACCAAGGTTTTCATCATCGTCCATGAAGGTTCCAAGTCGTACACCAAGAACGCGTGCAATTTTAATAAGCGGAGTTAAGTTTGGAACAAGACTTCCGTCTTCAATACTTGCAATCTGCTGAACGCTAAGGTTTGTACGTTCACTTACATCTTCTATACTGAGCTTGCGGTTTTCGCGAACAAGCTTTACCTTTGCACCAATTTTATTTTTTTCACTCATTTGTTTTTCCTTTGCGGGGTCCCTGAGCTTGTCGAAGGGCCCTATTTAATGTTGTATTCTTTGTTATATGCAGCTTCTATAGTTGCAATATTAATCGGATTAAACTTCTTGTTTCTTTCACTTATTGCTTCATCAAGCGCAAATTCAAACGGCTTTGGACCGCTTATCATTCCAGGGATTACCTTTGCAAGACATCCAAGAACAACCATGTTTGCACCACGAGGATTCTTTGTTTCTTCGGCCATTTCATTACAAGGAAGGGCAAGCACCCGGATATCCTTACGTTCTGGTTCAATATCAATCAAGCTTGAGTTGTAAATTAAAAGTCCACCCTTTTTCAAAAGAGGTTCGAACTTTGTCATACTTGGTTTATTTAAAGCAACTACAACATCAGGATTTTCGATTACAGGAGAAGCAACCTCTTCATCACTTACGATTACAGAACAGTTAGCAGTTCCTCCACGCATTTCGGCACCGTAAGAAGGAATATGAGAAACAAACTTATCTTCACTCATTCCTGCAAGTGTCAAAATCTTTCCGGCAAGGATTACACCCTGTCCACCAAAGCCTGCAAAAATTATTTCTGTTGTCATATCTATTCCTCCCGCACCCTATTTAACTACTACACCTGCAACCGGCTTAGCGGCATCTGGAGCATTACCAGCAGGAACATCACGGAAAACTCCAAGTGGATAATATGGTTCCATCTGATCCTTTACCCAGTCTGCTGCAACTGTTGGTGTAACACCCCAGTTTGTAGGACACATAGAAAGAACTTCGACAAAGCTGTAGCCCTTTCCTTCCTTCTGATATGTAAGAGCTTTTTTAATAGCAGCCTTTGTCTGATTAATATGCTTTACATCATAAACTGCACAACGTTCAATATATTTTGGTTCAACAAGTGTGTTCAAAAGCTCACATGCACGAATTGGATATCCAACATCATTTGCATCGCGGCCATAAGGTGAAGTCTTTGTTACCTGACCAACAAGTGAAGTTGGAGCCATCTGTCCACCAGTCATTCCATAAATTGCATTGTTAATAAAGATTACTGTAATATTTTCACCGCGGTTTGCAGCGTGAACAGTTTCACCCATACCAATTGCAAGAAGGTCACCATCACCCTGATAGCTGATTACAAGCTTATCTGGATGAACGCGCTTCATACCAGTTGCAACTGCTGGAGCACGACCATGAGCAGCTTCGCAGGAATCTACATTAATATAATTGTATGCATAAACTGCACAACCAACCGGAGCAACAAGAAGGACATCGCTCTGAATATTCATTTCATCAATTACCTGAGCAATAAGCTTGTGCACAATTCCATGTCCACAGCCACCACAGTAATGAGTCTTATTATCCTTCATTGATTTAGGAAATTCATATTTCTTAGACATAGCTTTTTACCTTCTCAATAATTGCATCTACTTTAGGAATGATTCCACCAGGCTCGCCGTAGAAATCAACATCACTAACTTTATGTCCACTGTAAAGCTTTACATCCTGAACCATCTGTCCCATAGACATTTCTACAGTAAGGATTTTCTTTGCTTTTGCACAAGCAGCTTCAAGCTCCTTCTGTGGGAATGGCCAAAGTGTGATTGGTCTGAATAATCCGGCTTTAATTCCCTGTTCGCGAAGCATCTTTACTGCCTTTTTGCAAACACGTGCTGCAGTACCATATCCGGTAAGAACAATTTCTGCATCATCACACATGTATGTTTCACTCATTGTTTCATTAGCCTGAATGTTATCGTAATTTTCAAAAAGCTCTTTTGTGTGCTTGTTCAAATCATAGTCATCACCGTTTAAGCGCAAAGAAAGAGCAATGTTATTTTCGCGATCTGCAGTGCGTCCTGTAAGTGCCCATGGCTTTGGTGGGAACTGTGTAACATATTCAGGAAGAATACATGGCTCACTCATCTGTCCAAGGTAACCGTCTCCAAGAATCATACAAACTACACGATATTTATCTGCAATTTCAAATGCTTTTACAGTACAGTCAGCCATTTCCTGAACAGTACCAGGAGCAATAACTACAACATGATAGTCTCCGTTACCGCCTCCACGTGTTGCCTGGAAGTAGTCTCCCTGAGCACCACTAATATTTCCAAGACCTGGACCACCACGCATCATGTTTACGATTACTGCAGGAAGCTGTGCACCAGAAAGATAAGAAATACCTTCCTGCTTCAAAGAGATTCCTGGTGAAGAAGATGAAGTCATAGCACGAGCACCAGCGGCACTTGCACCCATAACCATATTTATAGCGGCAAGCTCACTTTCTGCCTGTAAAAAGCAGCCCTTTTCTTCTGGGAGCCGCTTAGCCATATATGCTGGAATTTCATTTTGTGGAGTAATTGGATAAGCAAAGTAAAAACGACAGCCTGCACGGATTGCAGCTTCACCAATTGCTTCATTACCTTTCATTAAAACTTTCTTACTCATATCTACTCTGCCTCAATTTCAATAACGCAATCAGGACACATAGTTGCACAGAAAGCGCAGGCAATACAATTTGCCTCATCAATACAAACAGGATAATGAACACCCTGACTATTTGTTTCTTTTGACATTTCAAGGATTTTTTTAGGACAAACGCGAATGCATAGCTCGCAGCCTTTGCAGCGTTCTGAATTGATTAAAGGTCTACCTTTAGCCATAATTTCTCCAAAAAAGTGTGATTATGTATAATATAAACTAAATATGAAATATATACAATAGATTTTCTTTAATAATATTAAAGTTTTTAAATATTATTAAATAAGATTGCTGCGCTGCGCTCGCAATGACGCGCTTTCTAGCATCCAAACCACTGGGCTGCAGTTTGATCCGCTAACTGGATCAAAACTACAAGCGGGTTATCAAGGAAGTTTGAATAGTTGTATTTTTCGCTGTCTGAAAGGTCTGAAAAGCCCATATGACGACTTACAGCTTCCATTACCATGCGATTATCAATCATAGAAGGCATTATTTTAAGCATCATAAGTACTGATTCGTTTCCGTGTCCAAGATTTCTGTTTTCTGATTTTGTCTTGTAGAACGGCTGTTTTACCCAGTTGCCAGAAATATCTTTAGTATTACGATATTCTACGCCATAAAAGCCTGTCTTACAAAAATCATGAACAAGTGCGCTTACAAAAATATCCTTTGCTGTGATTGTATATTTTTCGGCTCCAGGACTTGTAAAGAAGTTTTCTAATACAGGTTTTGCAAACTCAAGAGCCTGTTTTATTACCATAACAGTATGAAGGCTTAAGCCTCCCTTGAAGTTTCCGTGAAATTTAGTAGAAGCAGGAGCTGTCCAGAAATCAGTTTTGTCGAGCCAGTCTTTTAATGCAGCAGCTTCCATTGGATCTTTAACGATATAATCAACCATATTGATAATTGCAGGCTTTACGTTTTCTATTACGTTAGTACCGTCTGCATGAAGCGGAGAATATTCCTTATAAATATCTAAAAGCTCATAAACATCTGTAAAAAGTTCATTTGTCTGCTCATCTGTCATAATTTTTTTCCTTTATTAGTTAATATTGTTATTTCCACACGTCTGTTTCTTGCACGTCCTTCCGGAGTGTCGTTGTCTGCAACAGGTTTTGTTCCACCACTACCCTTTGTAATAAACTGATCTTTTGGAACTCCGCGAGATGTAAGTTCATTTACAATTGTATGTGCACGCTCTAAAGAAAGTCCCATTTCATCAGATTCATCGCCAACTCTGGCAGTATGACCTTCTATCAGAATCTGATTCTTTGGAACCTTTTTAAGTAAAGCTGCAATCTGGTCTAATCTTGTTTCTTCGCCTGGTAACAGTTCTGCTTTATTAGCAACAAACTGAAGATCGCGTAAAATCAGCATAAGACCAGAGTCTACTTCTTTATATTCTATATCTGCTTCTTTTACAAGAGTATTTATAATTGGCATGAGTTCTTGTGTGTTTACCGCAGAAGGATATTCTGTAAATAATGAAATTGTTCCCTTATAAGCAATCTTTTTTCCATCTTTGTATGTAAAGGTTTCATCTACAACATCACGAATAAGGACAGCGGCTCCAGTTTCAATATCAAGATAAACCGAAGCATCGTGTTTTCCTGTTGCAGACTGAAGCTCAGGATCTCCATCTAAATCAATATATTTTGTATTTGTTCCGTATCTTGTAGCCCATTGAGCTTTTATAAAATGAACAGGCTTATTATTAAAGCTTGTCTGACCATTGTAAGTATACTGCACATAAATTGGCATTCGGGTTATTATATCTTGCCCAGTTGGATCAATTGCACGTTCAGCCTTTGCAGTCCATACATCACCTTTTTTAATTTCTTTATCTTGTGGAAACGATGGAAAGCTTCTGAATGAAGGATATCCGTTATCTTCAAGCATTTCCATAATTCCGTCATCATCAATAGTAAATACAGAAGTTATAGCATCATGAATTCCTTCATCCAAAGAAATCCCAACATGCTTAGTATCCTGCTCCACATAAAAGTTTCCTTCATAAATCTTCCGCCCATCTTCAAAAGTAGGCACAATAAAAGACTTAACCTCCCGACTCATCAAACCAACATACTTATTATTATCATACCTACGCAAATCAGTACGTTCCGTTAATATGTAATTTTCTGAACCGGTGTATTGTAATAAAGAAGTTTGTGAATATCCGGAAGTGATGATTATTAAAAAAAATGAAATAATAAAAAAGTTTTTTTTCATAATTTTATTTAAGAATTGTGCGTAGCCGGATTGGGACAGCGAACTGCGTCCTCTTTTTTTAGCAGTTCGACTGGCACAAGCTGGCGAGAGCACAATTCTTTTATAAAAGGAATTGTAATTTTTTGATAATGTTATATTCCAAGCTCTTCACCAATAAGAACTACTTTAATTCGTCCTTGTGGCTTACAAAATCTTGTTGTTACAAACTGTGCACAAATAGTTCCGCTCGACATACAATCTGCACATTCACCGATTTTCTTACAAGGTGTATCAATATCAAATCGCTGTGCATTTGCAGGAGCTGCATAGCCTCGAACTCTATCATAAGCGGCATCCATATCCTGAACAACCTTGTTCATGCCTGCAATGATAATTACATTTTCCGGACCATAAATTAAAGCAGCAACTCTATTACCTTTTCCGTCAATATTAAAAAGCTGACCGTCTTCTGTAATTGCGTTGCTGCTCATAATAAATGAACCGCAGTTCAAAGCATCATGCATTATCTTTTCGCGTTCTTCTGGAGAAGAAGCTTTATCTCTATCAATTAATGTATAACCAGCAGCATTAAGCTTATCTTTTAATTCAAGCTGATCCATTGTCATACAACCGCCCCATGCAACAGAATGCTTTGCAGGAATAAGTTCAAGAATCTTTTTTACTGCAGTTTCCTTGTCAGAACAATAGTATGCTTCAAAATGGCGCTTATTCAAAGCCTCTGCAACCTTTGGACCTTTAATGTCAAATAATTTTTTTACAGGTTCAAGCATACAATACCCCTATTATTCTGAAAGCTTAAATGATTCAAGTTCGTTAATTAATCCCACTACGTTTTGCTTTGTACTGTTTGTAGAAGCTGTTGTTACAGCTACTGCATCTGAAATATGTGTAGAGAAATCATTAATCTGATTCATTGTATCTGAAATAACTCTTGTAATTTCAGAAAGCTGCTGCATTTCTTTAAGAATCTGTTCACCACCAATAAGCATTTCGGCAGAACCATTCTTTACTTCTGTTGTAGAATCACTGATAGAACGCATAGCTTCGAGAACCTGCTGGTTACCGCTGTTCTGTTCTTCCATTGCATTAGCAATAACTGTTTCCTGCTCACGAACCTTCTGAGAAAGCTCATAAATGCTTGCAAAGGCATTTTTAACGTGACCAATATCAACTGTAATATGAGAAATTGCATCAGAAAGAGAATGAAGGTTTTCATCAATTGCTTTAGACTGAGAGCTTGATTGTTCTGCAAGCTTACGGATTTCTTCTGCTACTACAGCAAATCCCTTACCTGCTTCACCAGCGTGTGCAGACTCAATAGCAGCGTTCATAGCAAGAAGATTTGTACGGCTTGCAATATTCTGGATGATGCTTGAGGCCTGGAGAATACCTGCTGACTGCTGAAGAACGCCTTCTGCTGTATCAACGGCAATCTTAACCTGTTCCTGTCCCTTTTCAGAAGCATCTGTAAGAAGGTTAACCATTTCATTGTTCTTTTCGAGTATCTGAGAAACAGAAGCAATATTAGCAACCATCTCTTCTACTGCAGCACTAGACTGTGTAACGCCTGCAGCCTGAGCTTCGATAGAATTATTGAGTGAGCGGATGTTACCCATAATCTGCTCAATAGATGAGTTAGATTCCTGTACACCTGCAGACTGATTTTCAATTTCGGCTTTAATACTTGCAAGAGATTCTGTAATACTACCGATATTATTTTTTGTAATATCCATGTTTGAAACAAGGTCATCGGATTCTGATGAAGTTTTCTTTGCAGAAGAGTCTACTTTAACCAGAATGTTATTTGCCTTGTTCTTAAAATCATTTACAGCATGAACAATAAGACCAAGCTCACTACGGTTAGTAGCCCACTGATCTTCTACAGTATAATCATTTTTAGTCAAAGCATCTGTTACGTTTGTAATTCTTCTTAAACACTGTTTAATATCATCCGTAAGCAGAAGGTTTACAACAACGAAGTATGTCAAAGAATAAACAACAATTGGTAAAAGTCGTCTATAAACAGATTGAGTTCCTTCCTGTAAAGTAAGAGGATTCAAAGTAACAAAGATAAGGAACATACAACCAAGAACACCAAAAGACATTGT
>JAEEGL014966312.1_pt1 | contig 15582 bp, 10 predicted proteins | sample 9134231 | NCBI WGS metagenome assembly JAEEGL01 (sample SAMN16246548, study PRJNA631951) | gut metagenome | biome: gut microbiome; feature: rumen; material: fiber-attached | host: Bos | place: Iran: Karaj | collected 2018-10
AGGCTCGTTAGGGATGCGTTCGGCGTCACTTTCCGAGTTAATATGTAAAAAAGCATGATACAGGGGTCGTTTCCTGAATCATGCTTTTATTCTGCAATAACGGGGATCATGATCCGCGTACCGCGGATATCCACCCCGCTTGGTTTTTCGCTTTCACTCAAAACCACTCCCCCCTCAAAGGGGGAAGCGCGCTGGCCCGCGCGGCTCGCTTTGCTCGCAAGACTGGCGTCGCAACGTTCTTCGTATCCCTAAGTTGCCCCGCTTTAAAGCGGGGCCTAATATTTCACGTTCTGTCAGCTTTCGCCGTTATAGGGCTCCGCCTTGAAGCGATAGCGCAGCGCGCCTACGCAGCGGATCCGCCTTTCGTCCTCAATGTTTTCGGGGCCTGCGCCAACGTTCCCGCTGAGGCTTACGAGTACCTGATACGGATCGTCTTCGCCAATCTTAACGCTTTCGCCCGTATCGCCGTCGTAAACGTCTTTCAGCATCACTCCCCAGCGGTCGGTGGTCACGAGTATGTATCCGGTATCGAGGAGAGCGTTCACCCTGTTTTCATAGGCCTTCAGCTCTTCCTCGGAGGGAAGCTCCTGCGGCTCTTCCGATCCACCGAGGCCGTCATAATTCCAGATGGTCTCGGAGTACACGGTGACCAATCTGCCGTTTGAGACCTTCATCAGCGAATACCCGTAGTCTTGATCCATGTATTCGGGCGAGATGCTCATGATGCAGACTCCGTATTCGGAGCTTTCTACGACGGCGTAGGTGCCGAACGCGACGTGCCCCGTGCCGCAGTTCAGCCTTCCGTTGTAGATATTTGAGGGGATGAGCTTATGCTCGGCATTCTCCACCCAGGCATACGACACAAAATCGATCTCCATCAAATACAGGTCGGCGCAGAAATACTCGTCCGTCCCGTCGCCGTCAAGATCGACCGGCCAGCATGCGATACGCGATCTGTCGTAAGGGTAGGGATAGTGGTAGACTGCGCTTCCGTATTCCTCGGCGTCCTCGCGGGAATTGATCTTTTCCGTCAGTTCCTTCAGCTGGGTTTCGTCAACGTCGTTCCACGAAACGTCGAGGATATGCAGCTGCGGCAGCGATCCAAGCGCGGAGATATCCGTAATGCAGTTCGAAGTCAGATCGAGGTTGGTGAGCGATCTCAGTTCCGTGAGCGGAGAAACATCCGTTATTCGATTACAGGAGAGATCGAGCGTATTGAGCCGGTGCAGCCCCGAAATGAACGAGATATCCGTGATCCCGCATCCTTTGAGTGAGAGATCGGTGACCTTGATCATCTCCTTCAACACGCTCAGATCCGCGTTTGGCGCGAACGAGATATACAGCGCTTCGAGGTTTTTGAAATCCCTCAGTCCGGAAAGATCTGTCAGTTCCGCCCCGCTTATCCAAAGGCAGCTCACCTTTTTGAGCATATCCGCGGTGATCTCCTCATCGGGATCCAGCTTCATGCTTTGCCTGACCTGCTGTTCAAAATAGGGATCGGCAAAATAGGAAGCTGCCGGCGGGACGGCGGCAGGCGTCGGCTCGGGAGAGGCAGCAGGCGACGGAGTCGGAAATGCTGTCGGCGAGGCCGTCGGAGCCTCTGCAGCAGGCTCGCTCCGATCCTTTTTCTTCGGGCTCGTCAGCAGGCAGACCGCGACCGCAAGCGCGGCAAGCACCGCCGCAATAATTACCCAAAGCGCGGGTTTTTTATAATTAAGCACGTTCTTCACCCTCTCCTTTATGTTGGATTCCCCGAAAGCGAGCGGGCATGCCGAAATTCGGATCCTGTGCTGTGAGAGTTCAAGGAGCGTCTTCGAATAATCGGCGCGCTCGTTCTTATCGAGGCGCTTTACGACGCGCTCATCGCAGGCAAGCTCGACGTCCTTCGAAAACAGGGCGAACGCGAGCCAAACAAGCGGATTGAACCAATGCAGCGAGAGCAGCGCCCAGCCGACCGGCTTGATTATATGGTCAAGATTCTTCAAATGAGCGCGCTCATGCATAAGCACCATTTTCCGCGAGCGGGGATCCATTCCGAAGGGCAGGTATATCTTCGGCGCGAATATCCCAAGCAGGAACGGAGTCTTTACCGAATCCGCCTCGTAAACGTTCCCCTCCGACCTGACGGCCGTTGCAAGCTTTTTGCCGATCACGATCCTGCTAATAACGGCATAAGCCGCCATTACTGCGGCGCCGGCAGCCCATGCGCAGGCGGCAAAACCGATCCAGTCAAAGCTCTTTTTCGGTTCCGTCCTGGCGGCTGGCGCCGTAGATGAGGCGGGCGCTTCGGTCAGCGCGGGCGCAGAGGACGAGGCTGGCGTTTCGGTCAGCGCGGGCGCAGAGGAAACCTCCGCAGGAGCCCACGGGATCATGGACGAATGAGCCTGCTCCGAAGTATAAGGCGCAGCGGTGAAGGCCGGCGCGTTACCTTTCTTTACCGTCGTTTCCGCTCTTACCGATCCGAGATCGACCTCCGCCGCCCTCGGCATGAGGCTCACGGGGGACTCCACAAAGAACGGCAGCGCCAGCCTGATGCCCACGACGCCCCAGAGCACGAGCCGCGTCCACTTCGGAGCGCGTTTTAACGCGAGCCGCGCAAGCACGACCGCAAGCACGACTATGCCACCCGCTATGCTCATATTGAGTATTCTTTCAAACAACGCGGTCATTTTTCATCCCTCATGCCGTCGATAAGCTTCATGAGTTCTTCCGTTTCTTCGGAAGACAGCCGCCTGCCCCTCGCAAACGCGGCGATAAAAGCGGGGAGCGATCCGTCGAACTTCTTTTCCACCAGCTCGTCGATCTCCGCCCTTTCGATCTGCTCGCGCGCGACGAGCGACCTTACCACGCTCTCGCGGTTTTCAAGCACGCCGCGCTGCGCAAGCCTTTTTATGACGGTGTAAACCGTCGTCGGCTTCCAGCCGAGCTCGCTGCCCGCAAGCTCCACGAGGGTGCCGGAACGGATGGGCTCATGATCCCACAGGAGCCGTAAGAATCTGTATTCGCTTTCAAAAACCTTGGGCGTTTCCATACGCTTCCTCCTCTAATGCGTTAGAGTTCATTAGTACTCTAACACGTTAGAGTAAAGTTGTCAATACCTTTTTTCACTTTTTTTGCATATTCGCCGGCTTGCAGTACGGATCGCTCTTTCTATTTACTTTTGGCATGGATTGTAGTATGATATAGATTGGATTTAAATAGTATGGGGGCATACGATTTTAAATGAGACCTTATTTTATAGTCAATCCCATCGCCGGGGGCGGCAAAGCAAAGGAAAAGTTTGACGCTCTTGCGAAGTATCTTAAAGACAACAGCTTCGATTTCGGTTTCTGCATGACGGATCGTCCCTTTCAGGGGACCGAGCTTGCAGAAAAGGTTTATTCCGAAGGAGAGCGCTTCATAGTACCCGTCGGAGGAGACGGCACCATCAGCGAGGTCGCCTCTGCGCTCTGCACCAAGGACGACGTTATCATGGGCATTTGCGCGTTCGGAACGGGCAACGATTTCGTCCGTGTACTGGGGCTGCCCACGGATCCCGAAAAGATCGGCGAAGTGCTTATGCACGGCGCTCCGCAGCCCGTGGATATGGGCACGGCGGACGATAAGCCCTTTATCAACGTCGGCGGCATGGGGTTTGACGTGGACGTCGTCATCAATACCGAAAGATACAAGGGCCGCTTCCACGGCATGGTGCCCTATCTGCTGGGCGTTGTCAGATCGCTCCTGCATTTAAAGAGCATCCCGGTCAAGGTCGTTGCGGACGGCCATGTGATCGAGGAACCCGTCACCATCTGCGCCGTGGGCAACGGCTCGCATTTCGGCGGCGGCATGGCGGCGCTTCCCAACGCCAACGCGCAGGACGGTCTCTTTGACGTTTGCGTAGTCAGAAAAGTCGGCCTGTTAAGGCTGCTGACGCTCCTGCCTTCTTTTATAAAGGGAAAACACCTGGGCAAAAAGCCCGTACAGTACTTCAGGGCTAAAGAAGTCTCTTTTGAATGTGAACGTCAGGCTCTCCAGCTCGACGGCGAGCTTGGCGAATTCGCACCCGTAACTTTCCGTATTCTGCCGGGAGCGCTTAAAATAATGCTGCCCGTTAAGGAATAATCTTTGCAAGAAAGGGATCCGCTTATGGCAAGGAAAAGACGCAAGCTGATAGTCAGAGACCGCAAGAAGACGGCCTTTCGCATTGCGCTCACGGCTATCATTCTGCTCACGCTCATTGGCATAGGCGTACTTACGTTCTTCATCGTCAAGAGCTGCGGTATTAAGATGACCGTCAGGGCGGTGCCGCTCAACACTTCGGATATGATCTGCGGCACGGGCGACGGCATAATGTACGTCCGCGGAAGCACGCTCAGCTTCCTCAGCTATAAGGATGAAGACAGGAATTTCACCCGTTCCACGACCGGAAGCGCGGTTCCTTCGGGGCTTGCCGGCACGCCCGAGATCAAGGTCGTCTATTCCGAAAACGCGATCCAGATAGTGGGCGGCGATTTCAACATGAGCTTTGACGGCAGCATCGAGGCGGTCCGCTGCGGCTCCGTTTACGTTGCGGTGTGCTCGCGCCTGCCTAACGGAGATGAGCAGATCACGGTCTACACCTCCGCCGGTCAGCAGCTCAAGGTGTTCGATTTCATCGGGGGCGGTCTGATCGATTTCGGCTTCAGCGAGGCCTCCGGTTCCACCCTCTGGACTATGGAGCTCGATACCGACAGCGGCTCCCCCAGAACCACCATTTCGACATTCGACCTCAGCAGGATGAGCTCCACCGGCGTAATAACCGTTTCCGGTCAGCTCGTTGAGGATATCTTCTTCACAAACTCCAGCGTTTTCGTCATCGGTACGGAATCGCTCATCCGCTACTCCGCGGCGGCGAACCGCGAGGTCTACCGCGTGCAGCTTTACGGCTACCGCGTAGCGGATATCTCCCTTTCGGGGGATTCGCCAATGCTCATGCTCGTCCCGAGGAGCGTCAGCTCGCTCGACGAAGCGACTTCCGTTAGGGTGCTCACGGTATCCCAGAAGGACGTCGCGGACGAGACCGCCATCACGATGACGCTGCCGCAGGGGACGGTCGGCTGTCATCTTACCAACGGCTACCTTGCGGTGATAAGGACGAATTCCATAGAGCTCTATTCCGGCAAAGGAAAACTTGCCGAGACCGAGACTCTTGCCGCAGGGTCGACCTCCTCGTCCCGCAAGCTGGATGAGAAACATATTCTATTGGAAAGGAGCGGAGAATTCGTTCTCCTGACCATCGGCAAATGAACATTCTTGATTTTGCGATAATCGCCGTGCTCGGCCTCTTCGTGCTGGCGGGCGTTTACAAGGGGTTCCTTCATACGGCGATAGACATACTCTGCTATATGCTCTGCGCCGTGTTTGCCTTCCTGATGACCCCGCTCATTTCGTTCCGCGTCGAGCAGAACGAAAAGGTGTTCAACACCATGCTTTATTATACCGAAGGCAGCGAGTATATCTACGACGTGGAATACATTAAAAAGAATATCGCCGAGATCCCGAACAGCGAGCTGGAGGAGATCTACTCCCGTTCGGAAGCGGCGTATCCCATGAACGAGCGCATCCGCGCAAACGTTGAGGAGGCGGCTTTCGAATCCTCCAATATCTACACCCTCGGCGATTATTTCAACCAGACCATGGTGCTCGTTTCGGTGAACATCATAGTGTTCTTCCTCCTTTTCGTGGCGCTGAGGATCATTCTTGCATTCTTCGTCGGGTGGTGGAATTACGCAAAGCCGTTCCCCGTGCTGCGCAAGCTCGAGCTTCCGGCTGCGATAGGCACGGGCCTCATCCATGGCGTGCTGGCGCTGTTCCTGATATTCATGATATGCCCCATCGTGCTGACCGTTCTGCCGTTTGACGTAGTATCCGATCTTGTTGAGAACAGCAAGCTTTCGCATTTCTTCTACTACTCCAACTTCCTTCTCGGTCTGCTTCCCGGTATCTGATCCTTTAGTGCTTTTGTTTGGAGGGAACAATGTATTTAGCATCATCCTGGCGTGACTACGAAATACTCGACGCAGGCGGCGGCGATAAGCTGGAGCGCTGGGGCGACGTTACTTTGCTGCGTCCCGATCCCCAGGCGGTGTGGCCCATGGCCGCATCTCTAAAGGACGTCGACGCGAAGTACATCCGCTCCAATTCGGGCGGTGGTTACTGGGATTATAAGCGCGAGCTGCCCGAATCCTGGCGTATCCGCTACCGCGATCTGGCTTTTATAGTGCGTCCGACCGGTTTCAAGCACACCGGGCTCTTCCCCGAGCAGGCCGTCAACTGGGATTTCATGCGCTCCGTTGTAAAGCGCTTTAAGGCCGCGAACCCCGACAAGCCCTTTCGCGTGCTCAATCTCTTTGCCTATACCGGCGGCGCGACCTGCGCGCTTGCAGCAGAGGGAGCGGAGGTCGTCCACGTGGACGCCGCAAAGAGCATAGTCCAATGGGCAAAGCAGAACCTTGCGGAGTGCGGACTTGCCGACCGCCCGGTCAGGTTCATTGTGGACGATTGCATGAAGTTCGTTCAGCGCGAAGCGCGCCGCGGGCATTTTTATGAAGGGATACTCATGGATCCGCCCAGCTACGGCCGCGGGCCCGACGGCGAGATGTGGCGCATAGAGAACGGGCTGTATCCGCTCGTTGAAGCTTCGGTTAAGCTCCTCTCGGAGGACGCCGCTTTCTTCCTTATCAATTCCTACACCACAGGCCTTGCGCCGACCGTCCTTTCCGACGTGCTGAACGTCGCTTTAAAGAGCAGGGGTGGCAGCATTGAATCGCAGGAGGTAGGCCTGCCCATAACGAGGGACGGGCTCATACTGCCCTGCGGAGCTACGGGTCGTTGGGTCAAATGAACATCCTCTACGAAGACAACCATATACTTGTCGCAGTCAAGCCCGTCAACATGCCCGTTCAAAGGGACGAGACGGGCGATCCCGATCTGCTGACCGAACTGAAGGCCTACGTCAAGGTGAAATACAATAAGCCCGGCGAGGTCTTTTTGGGTCTCGTTCACAGGCTCGACAGGCCCGTGGGCGGCGTGATGGTGTTCGCGCGGACGAGCAAGGCGGCCTCGCGCCTTATGCCGCAGTTCGCGGAAAAGAACGGCGCCGGCGCGGTGAAGCGCTACGCCGCCATCACCGAGGGCGAACCTATGCCCTTCGTCGCCCGGCATTATTCCTGCTGGATGAAAAAGGATGAAAAGGAGCGCCGCTCCTTCGTCGTTCCCGAGGGCACGGAGGGCGCGAAGAGCGCCTCCCTTGAAGCGCGGACGGTCTGCGTGAAGAACGGGCTCTCGCTCGCGGACGTGCTGCTTCATACCGGCAGGCATCACCAGATCCGCGTACAGTTATCCGACGCGGGCAACCCCATCTGGGGGGATCAGAAGTATAATCCCGCGGCAAAGCCTGGGCAGCAGATAGCGCTGTTCGCTTATTCGCTCAGCTTCGAGCACCCGGTGACCCATGAACGGATGACGTTCACCGCTCTCCCCGAAGGCGGAGCGTGGAAGGCGTTTGCGGACGAGATGCGGCTTTTGAGCGCGGGGCTTGCCTGCGTGTATTCCGATCCCGACGTGCTCGTTATAAACAAGCCCGCAGGGGTGACCGTCGCCAACGCCGACGGCGGAGAGGATACGCTTGAAGCAAGGATATCCTCCGCCGGGATAACCGCCGTCCCCGTGCACAGGCTCGACGCAAAGACGCAGGGCCTTGTGATATTCGCCAGGAACGGGCGCGCAAAGGAAGCCCTTGATGAAGCGATGCGCCTTCGCACGATAACGAAGAGCTACGCCGCCGTGGTCAAGGGCAGCCCGCAGACGGGCCGCAGCAGCACGCTCAAGTTCTACGCCGTGAAGGATCCCGCCGCGGGCCTCATGAAGCTTTATGATAAACCCCGGCAGGGCGCGGTCGAGATGATAACCGACCTCCGCCTGATAGATCGCGCGGGCGGCGTTTCGCTTGTTGAAGCGGAGCTCGTGACCGGCCGCACGCACCAGATAAGGGCGAGCCTCGCCAGGATCGGCTGTCCGATACTCGGCGACGACAAGTACGGCGACCGCGATTTCAACCGCGATCCGGCTTATAAAAAGCTCCGGAAGAACGCACCGCTCTGTTTAGCGGCGTACAGTATCGAATTCAATTTCCCGAAGGGCTCGTATCTTGAAAGGCTGAACGGGAAAGTCGTGAATATCGATCTGCCTTTCGGGTTATAAAAAGGCGCTCCGTCGGGAGCGCGGTGAGAAGGGCGCAGGTTATAGTTCCGCCCGGGCAGAAAAATAACAGCATGATGCATTGATCGGTTCTTTGCATCATGCTGTTTTATTTGATCCCGGGATCGTGATTTCGGTCGTTTTACCCGTTGTGATCGGCCGTCAGCACTTCCGCGCCGGAGCCGTCCTCATCGAGCAGGAAGCCGTAGCCTCCGCAGGAGCGGCTGCCCTCGTAATAGAGGTCGATATCGGCGAGTATCTCATCAAATGAAGCCTCGCCGTTCGCAAGCGAATCGACACAATGCGCGAACATGCGATCCGTTCCTTCGCTGCCGAGCTCCTTCAGCAGTTTGCGCTCGATCCAGAACGATATCGACTGAACGTAGCCCTCATAATCGGTATTGCCCATTATTATCAGGCCGTTCGACGCGCGCCATACGAAGCTCAGGTCGTTCACCTCCGCATAGTCTATGGAGACCACCTCGCCGGTCTTTTCAAAGCTCTCGTTGAACAGATCGCGGTAGATGGAGGCGGTGACGCCCTTTTGACGGATGAGCGCGTAGACCCTGTCCATCAGCTCCGCGGTATCCTTGTAGTCGACGCCGATCTTCTCAAGCTCCTGCATGGCCTTGATATAGCTGCCCTCCGCTATAAGGCCGAGCGCAAGCTGATAGCTGTTCTCAAACCCTGCTATACGGGTGACGTACGCATCCGAATCGGCATAGCCCATCGCCTGTATGAAACGCTGATGCGCGGTGACGTAATCCTCTTTTTCAAAGGCTTCGAGACCTTCGTTGTACCTGTTTTCAAGGCGGTCGATGAAATCGACGTACTCCGCCGCGTTGCCGAACTGCGATATCGCGGAAAAGCTGTTTCGCGCAGCGGGGTAATCATGTGCATTGAATAAGCTCAGCGCGTCCTTGTAGATGCGCTCGTATTCCTCTATGGCCGAAATATACGAGGGCGCGTTGCCATAGCCTTCGGCGGCCTGAAAATACGCCTTTGCAGTTTCAAAGTCGTTGGCTTCATAGGCCTTCACGCCCGCGTTATAGTTTTTCAGCTGCGCGTTGGTAACGCATCCCGCGCACGCTCCGAGGAGCGCGGCGAGGAGCGCCGCCGCGGCCAGCAGACGAAAGAGCTTTTTCATGGCGCAGGAGGTAATCAGATCCTCTCGACCGCTATGGTCACGTTTTCGCCGTTGATATCCCATTCCTTGGAATAAGCGCCGGCGCCGGCTTCGCCGCAAATGAGCGCTTCGGCAAGAGTATCCCCCGCTATCGCCGCGGAATTCCTCTGCGCGATGGACTCTATCTGCCCGTTGCCGCCGATATAGATCCTGATATGATCGGTCACGTTGAAGTCCGCTTCCTTGCGCATCGTCTGCACCTTGGAAACGATCTCCCTGATATAGCCCTCCTCTATGAGCTCCTCATTGAGGGAGGTGTCGAGCACTACCGTGAGCTCCTTTTCGGAAACGGAGCTGAAGCCCTCGCGCTTGACGGTATCGACGAGCACGTCCTCGGGAGTGAGGGAGATCTTCATGCCCTCGAGCTCGAACTCGAACGCCCTGCCGGCGGCATGGGCGGCGACGCACGCGTTGCCCACGCCCTCGGTATTCTGGAGGTAGTTGTTGATCTTGGGCAGCAGCTTGCCGTAGCGCGGCCCGAGAAGCTTGAGCTGGGGCTTTACCCTGTACGTGATGAAGGCCGAAGCGTCGGAAACGTATTCAACCTCCTTGACGTTCAGCTCGCCCTCGATTATTTCGTCGAACATTGCGGGGAGCCTCTCAACGCCCTGAACGTAGAGCTTCTTCAGGGGCTGGCGGTTCTTGATATTGGACTGCGCCCTTGCCGCGCGGCCGAGCACGACGACGCGGTACGCGGCTTCCATATCCTTTTCGAGCTCGGGATCGATGAAGCTCTCGTCGCATACGGGATAATCGCAGAGATGAACGCTCTCGGGAGCGTTCTTATCGCAGGTGCGGACGATGTTCTGATACATCTGCTCCGCCATGAAGGGAGTAAAAGGCGCGGTGAGGCGGCTCATGGTCTCCAATACGGTATAGAGAGTCATATAGGCGGCCTCCTTATCGGGGGTCATCTCCTTGCCCCAGTAGCGCTCGCGTCCGCGGCGGACGTACCAGTTGGAAAGATCGTCGACGAAGGCGTTGAGCTCCCTGCCCGCTTCGGTTATATGGAGCGAATCCAGCAGCTCATCCTGCTTCTTTATGAGGGAATTCAGCCTGGAAAGTATCCACTTGTCCATGGCGGAAAGGTTCTCGCGCTTCAATGTATGCTTTGTGGGATCGAACTCGTCGATATCGGCATAGAGGATATAGAACGCGTAGGTGTTCCAGAGCGTGCCCATGTACTTCCTCTGCGTTTCGGAAACGGCCTCGCCGCTGAATCTGCTCGGCAGCCAGGGGCTTGAAGCGGTGTAGAAATACCACCTGACGGCGTCCGCGCCCTGCTTTGTGAGCACATCCGCGGGAGCGACGACGTTGCCGACGTGCTTACTCATCTTCTTGCCGTCCTTATCGCAGACGAGGCCCAATACTATGCAGTTCTTGAACGCGGGCTCGTCGAAGAGGCAGGCGGCGACGGCATTCAGGGTGTAGAACCAGCCGCGGGTCTGATCGACCGCCTCGGAGATATAGTCGGCGGGATAGCGCTTTTCGAATTCCTCTTTATTCTCAAAGGGGTAATGCCATTGTGCAAAAGGCATGGAGCCGGAATCGAACCAGCAGTCGATGACGACGGGCTCGCGCTTCATTTCGCCGCCGCACTCGGGGCACTTCATGGTGAGCGGATCGAGCATCGGCTTATGCAGCTCGATATCGGGATCGGCATCGGGGAAGCACTTCAAGAGCTCCTCCCTTGAACCGATGGTGTGGTGATGACCGCAGTCCGAGCATTGCCAGACGGGCAGCGGAGTGCCCCAATACCTTTCCCTCGTTACCGCCCAGTCGATGACGTTTTCGAGGAAGTTGCCCATGCGGCCCTCGCCGATGGACTCGGGTATCCAGTTGATGCGCTTATTGAAATCGAGCAGCTTGTCGCGCAGCTTGGTCATCTCAATGAACCAGCCGCCGCGCGCGAAGTAGATCAGCGGAGTATCGCAGCGCCAGCAGAAGGGATAGCTGTGCTCGTAGGGGAGCTCCTTAAAGAGCCTGCCGCGGCTGCGGAGATCTTCGATTATGAGCTTATCGGCCTTCTTGACGTTCACCCCGTCCCAGGGAGTGCCGCCGGCGAGCTCGCCCTTGGCGTTCACGTTCTGCACGAAGGGGAGGCCCCATTTTTTACCGACCCTGCCGTCGTCCACGCCGAATGCGGGCGCAAGGTGGACTATGCCGGTACCGTCGGTCAGCGTAACGTAACCGTCGGAAACGACGCGCCAGCCCTTCTTATTGCCGTGATTGACGGGGAAATCGAAGAGGGGCTCGTATTCCATATTCTCAAGATCCGCGCCCTTAAAACGCTCGACGACGTTCCAGCCCTCGCCCAATACGCTCTCAACGAGCGCCTCGGCCATTATGTAGCGTTTGCCGTCCTTTTCGACCTTGACGTAATCCTCATCCGCGTTGACGCAGAGGCCGACGTTCGAAGGCAGCGTCCAGGGCGTGGTCGTCCACGCGATGAACTCCGTGCCGTCGTCCATGCCCTTCACCGGGAAGGTGATGAATATGGAGGTCTCCTTGACGTCCTTATAGCCCTGAGCCACCTCGTGAGAGGAAAGCGCGGTGCCGCAGCGCGGGCAGTAGGGAACTATCTTGTGGCCCTTATAAAGGAGGCCCTTCTCGTCGATGGTCTTTAAGGCCCACCACACGGACTCGATATAATCGTCCGTATAGGTGACGTAGGGATTCTCCATATCCGCCCAGTAGCCGACGGAATCGGACATCTGCTCCCATTCGCCCTTGTACTTCCAGACGGACTCCTTGCACTTCTCTATAAAGGGCATTACGCCGTAGCTCTCTATCTGCTCCTTGCCGTCAAGGCCGAGAAGCTTTTCCACTTCGAGCTCAACGGGCAGGCCGTGGGTATCCCAGCCGGCCTTACGAAGCACGTCATAGCCCTTCATGGTGCGGTAACGCGGGATGATATCCTTCATCGAGCGGGTCAGCACGTGACCGATGTGGGGCTTGCCGTTCGCGGTGGGCGGGCCGTCGAAGAAGGTATAGGGCTCGGCGCCTTTACGAAGCTCAACGGACTTCTCGAATATCTTGTTTTCCTTCCAGAACTTCAAAACCTCCTGCTCGCGCGGGACGAAATCCATGGAAGCCGAGACTTTCTTGTACATATCAGTTCATCCTTTCGGTTGTTTTTCAAAATAAAAACGCCCGGGAAAACTCCCGGGACGCTTAATAAACGCGGTACCACCCGAGTTCCGAAAGGCATAAAGCCCTCCGGCGCTCAAAAGCCCTTTAACGGAGGCCGACCGGAAACGGGTACTGAATCCTTCCCCGCCCCTGCTCCCGGGTGATATGCCGCCTGGCCGTACCGCAGCGCTTCCACCATCCGCCGCTCGCTTTGTGCCGTGCCGGGCTCACCTGCCCCGATCGATGCATTTACAAATAATTATTTTATCACCAAAACGATTATTTGTAAAGGTCTTTTTTCAGATTTGTCCGAACACAAAGGGATGGTTCTTCTGTGTTGCCGAGTAATTGCCGCGCCGAAAGATAATCAAACGAACAAGGGGCGGACAGGCTCCGCCCCTGAAAATACAGCACCATCAACTGTGACGCCACGGGCAACCCTGCGGCGGCAGTTTACAAGGTAGGCTCCGGCACGAGCTATATCTACTACTATCTCCGAAACGCTCAGGGAGATATCGTCAAGCTCATTGACAGCAGCGGAAACACGGTGGTAGAATACCTTTATGACAGTTGGGGTAGGATCATTGCCACAACGGGCAGCTTGGCAACTACATTAGGCGCAAATCAGCCCTTCCGTTACAGAGGCTACGTTTACGACGAGGAAACGGGCTGGTACTATCTCCAGAGCCGCTACTACGATCCCACCACCTGCAGGTTTATTTCCGCGGACGTCCTGCTTTCTACCGGCCAGGGGGTTATCGGGCACAATTCATTCGCGTATTGTATAAACAACGCAATTAATTTATGGGATCCGGAAGGGAATATGGGAGGATGCTTTGATTGGATCTCCAATTCAAAAGACGGTTCTGGTAGAGGATTTGGCTGTGGATACGGTTCTGGATTTGTTCGGCGGGATTATACTGTAAATGGTAATTATGATACTACACTCAACTCCAATAACGAGTTTGGATCATATAAGACATTTGAAAGCAACGAAGCGTTAGAGTCTCATTTTTCCATTCATGGAAAAGAGTTTGAGGGACTATTTACAACTCCAGAAGAGTATCTTGACGGTGCAAATTATGTGTTGCAGAATGGTACCTATGTGCCTGAAAACAATGGTTACGTAAGGTTCTTTGGCGCTGGCGGTGGTGCAAACTACGCATTTGTAGGATTAAAGGGCAAAGGAAACTGTTTTATTAGCACATTTTCTGTGCGAAGCGATGCGATTTTTGGAGAATATCTATGGTTAAAGTGAATAAAGAAACGGTTAAATGGGAAATAAAAAAATACGATGAGGGCTCAGGAGAAGCAGATGTTATTGTATCCGATTCTAATCATAGCATTCTCTGTTTTGGTTCAGTCAGTCCTGTTGAGGGCTTAATGAGATTGACGCAACCGTGTTGGATGCTCCGAACTTTCTTGGTTAAAGATATCTACACGGTAGACGAGTCCATTTCGAAAGCTATAAAGGGAGAAGAGTACTACTCATACGAAATCGTTGCTCAAAAAGCATCTGAGAATACTGCAAGGTTGGGGGATATAGTAATTGAGCTTGACAGGCCGTTTCCAAAAGATATTCAAAACGGAAGATTTGTGCATTTTTCGTGTTTGAGGATTGACTTTCTAATCACGTACAGATACCACAATTATACGATTACCTGAGCAACGCACAGGGAGATACCATTAAGATGACATTGTCAGAGGGACGGTTATCTTGACACATGCTCAGAGCATAATGAATCAGAAGAATCGTTCCTTTGACAACTCTAGCGGGAAGGCGAGCAGCTTATCTCGGTCACCGACGGGACGCATTCCTACTCCTATAGCGTGTCAGGGGGACGGTTCTTTTGACATACAATAGCAAATACGTTATACTTCTCCTGAAAAGATGATCGCGACAATGCACTGCGAGTGCTCAAAGATAAAGGCCTCTCCGTGCGGCAGATCGAGCGATTGACCGGAATAAACAGAGGGATTGTTTTGAGAGCATAGTGTGTCAGGAGAACCGTCCCCTTGACACATTGTTGCTCAAATAGGAGTTGAAGTTGAAAATATGTGGATGATTGTGTCATTTATTGTTGTTTACGGAGCCATGTGTCTGGCAGCTATTCCGGATGGAAGGAGATCCGAAAGGCAATATACAAAGTTGCATCCGCTTGCATCTGCCATCCTTTTTTTGCCTCTTCATTTAGGAAAACTTACAGCATATTCTATTCCAGTAACAATATTACAGGCCGGCAACTATGCCTTGCATTTAGTAATGCTCTTGATGATGCTGACAAATACTTCAGCAGAGGTTTTTAAATCTATTGTTGGGCTGTGCTTTACAGGAATAGTACTTGTAGCGATGGTAGTTGCGATAATACGTGAAAAGAAGTAGCATTTTCTTGTTGATGCGCCAATACGAGTGTGCGTGTCAGTGTCAGGGGGACGGTTCTTTTGACATACAATAGCAAATACGTTATACTTCTCCTGAAAAGATGATCGCGACAATGCACTGCGAGTGCTCAAAGATAAAGGCCTCTCCGTGCGGCAGATCGAGCGCTTGACCGGAATAAACAGAGGGATTGTTTTGAGAGCATAGTGTGTCAGGAGAACCGTCCCCTTGACACACTCAGGACGCGCAGGATTTCCCCTCCTTGTTGTAAAGAACAGATACTCCCTTCCGCGGCGGCGCATCCGCTGTCCGCCGCGGCGAAAAGCTAAAAGCGCAGCACCGTTGCCCTTTTGCCCGAAAAGCGGGCCGCTTTCCGGGCCGCTTTTCGCCCTTACGGGGTTCGATCCCTCAGGGCATGAGATGATTCCCCCTCGGGGTCGGGTTGTGCAGTTTCTCCCTTCCGCGGCGGCGCATCCGCTGTCCGCCGCGGCGCCCGCCTAAAAAGGGTACCTTGGAAGCACAGCTTCCAAGGCAGAAAGCTGAAAAAGACCCACCGGGTCTTTTTCTTAACGCTTTCTGTCCTTTCGGGGTTCGAATCCCTCAGGGCATGAGATGATTCCCCCTCGGGGTCGGGTTGTGCAGTTTCTCCCTTCCGCGGCGGCGC
>JAEEGL015790829.1_pt1 | contig 15582 bp, 13 predicted proteins | sample 9134231 | NCBI WGS metagenome assembly JAEEGL01 (sample SAMN16246548, study PRJNA631951) | gut metagenome | biome: gut microbiome; feature: rumen; material: fiber-attached | host: Bos | place: Iran: Karaj | collected 2018-10
CTGGACGTGGACGTGGAGATGACGCCGGAGATGTTCTCCGACAACATGTCCGTGATCTCCAGGCGGGAGAAGGATCTGGTGGCCGCCCTGCGCACCATGCTGGGCATCCACGCGGACGTGCATCTGGTGTCCCCCAAGAGCATCACCCGCTCCGAGGGCAAGGCCGTGCGCGTCGTCGACAAGCGCAAGCTGTACTGAGAGAAAGGAGAACACACCATGACTGCCAATCAGATCTCTGTTTTTGTGGAAAACAAGTCCGGCGCCCTGGCTGTGATCACCCGGGAGCTGGCGGACGCCGGCGTGAATCTCCGGGCTCTGTCCATCGCGGAAACCCACGATTTCGGCGTGCTTCGTTTTATAGCGGACAAGGAGGAGACGGCGGTCTCCGTGCTGCGGGAGGCGGGCCACGTCCTGTCCGTGACGCCGGTGCTGGCGGTGCTTTTGAAGGACGAGCCGGGTACCTTCTCCAGTGCGGTGGAGGCTCTGGCCGCGGCGAATATCGACGTGGAGTATACCTACGCCTTCCTTACCCCCAGGACCGGCACCGCCTGCATGATCTTCCGGGTGGAGGACAACGCCGCGGCGGCGAAGGTCCTGGCCGACGCCGGGTTCTCCCTGGCCTCCGGGGAAGACCTGCTCTGATCCTGCTTAAATATTCCCGCCCGGGGCAGTACCCGGACGGGAATATGGCATGCTGAAAACGCGCCTGTGATCGCCGCGACCGGTTTGCAAACCGGTCGCGGCGATCTGTCTTTCCGGAAAGATGATATCCTCCCCTGAGCGGAGAATTCGGCGCTGTGCTCTCTCGCAGGGCGGCTATCAGCCGCCGGCCTTTTGGAGACATCAAGGATGCCACCCTGAGAGATGTGCCTGCGCGTTCAGACCCCGGCGGTTTTCCACCTCATCAGCCGCTGACGCGGCAGCTTCTCCTCAAGGAGAAGCCTTCCCCTCGAGGGGAAGGTGGCCGAAGGCCGGATGAGGTGGTAAATGCAGGTTTTAGATGTGACGATATAGAAGGGGCGACCCTTGCGGTCGCCCGCCTTGGGACGTCGAGGACGCCGTCCCCTACAAATATATCGTACGCCGTCCCCCCTTTGTCTCGCTTCGCTCACAACTTCCCCTATGGGGGGAAGTGCCCCGTAGGGGCGATAGGGGGAATGGAAATACCATCTGTAGAGTGATTCGACGGGCGACCGCAAGGGCCGCCCCTACAAGAAAAACACACGCCGTCACGTCTTTTTGTAGGGGCCGGCCTCCCGGACGGCCCGCTCGACGCGTCCCTCTGCCGCGTCCCGGAATCAACGTTCCGGCATATTGATTTGTTCGTAGGGGCGATTCATGAATCGCCCGTTTATGTCATCGTGCACTGGCGCTTGGTAAGCGCCCCTACGGCCATATGTCAGCATCGATCTCTCTCGTAGGGGCAGCTATCAGCCGCCCGCCTCGCTTCGGAATCAGCTTCCTCACGCCTCTGAAATGCAAACAGGGAAGCGACATGACACAGCACGTCGCTTCCCTGTAAAGCTTTTTCAGTTCGGTTTAATATGCCTCGATCAAATATCCAAAATCCCCAGGATAATGATGCCTGCCACCACCAGGACGATGCATGCGTAATGCTTTTTCGAGAGCTTTTCCTTCAGGAAGATCCGGCTCCAGATCACGCTGGCCACGCAGTAGGAGGAGATGATGGGCGCGGCGAATGCCACGTGCTCCGAGTCGGCCAGGGCGTAGATGTAGAAGAACTGTCCGATGGTCTCGAACACGGCGCCGGTGTACTTGGGGGCCTCCTGCCGGGGGATGAGCTTCTGCTTTTTGATCCCCAGCACGTAGACGGCGCACAGGATCCCTACCAGCAGGAAGGTCAGCTCATAGGCCGCGTTGGCGCTGTCCTCATCCAGGATCTCCAGCACCCGGCTGTCGGCAAAGGTGCCCAGCGCGTCCAGCAGGCAGTAGATCACGGGAATGAGGATGGCGATCCAGCTTTTGGCGTAATGGTGGTTGGAGGCATCCTGACGGGCCCTCCTCAACTCCTCGTCCTCCCGGGATTCGACCACACCCAGGGCGATCACGCCGACGCACACCAGCGCCACGGCCACCAGGGCCACAGGAGGGAGGTCGTCGCCTATACCCACGGTGAGGAGGGTCAGCACCGCCACGATGGCGCCGGAGCTGTTGCAGATGGGGGAGGAGATGGACAGCTCTATGTACCGCAGCCCCAGATATCCGATGGCCATGGACAGGATGTAGAGCAGCGAGACGGGCAGATAGGTGAGGATGATGCTGCCGCTGATCTCCACGCCGTTGAAAAAGATCTCATAGGCGGCGTGGAGCCCCATGACGAGGCCCACGGCCATGACCATTTTCAGGTGGCTGTATTTGTCACGGCTGTCCTGACAGCCGATCTTGGAAAAGAGATCCGAGCCGCTCCAGCACAAAAGCGCGATAACGGCAAACCAAAACCACATAGTATCTATTTCCTTTCGTGAGAAACAACGGTCGAATTATACCGCGGGGAAAACCATTTTGGCAAGGGAAAAGGGTAAAAAAAGCGGACAGATTCCGGCCATTGAGGGAATGATCTTAATACATCAAATCTCGCTTTTCATTTTTATTAAGCAGTTTTTCAGTCTTAAGTCTTCAGTATTCATTTAGAAAAACCTGTCGTGGAGACTGAAGAATGAAAACTGAAGACTTAAAAATGAATAATACAAATCGAAAATCCTGCCGACTGCGTCGACAGGATTTTCGATTTGGTGCCGCCGGTCGGACTTGAACCGGCACGGGCGTGAGCCCAGCAGATTTTAAGTCTGCGGTGTCTACCTGTTCCACCACGGCGGCATATTCGGTTTCCTAAAAGTATCATTTCTGTCCCGGCCTGTCAAGAAAAAGCATAGCGGCCTCCGGCGCGCGCATACACTGCAGGGGAGGCGATGGCATGGCGGACGAGGGAAAGAGCCGGGTGCAGAACATCATCCTGGAAAACAGGAGACGGCTGACGGTCTCCGGCGTGGAGGAGGTGGACGGCTTCGACGAGAGCAGCGTGCAGCTCCGCACCGCCCTGGGCGAGCTGACGGTCCGGGGCGAGGGGCTCCACGTGGATCAGCTGTCCGTGGAGACGGGGGAGCTGATCGTGACGGGTGAGATCGTCGAGCTCGTCTATGCGGAGACGGCGGAGCCCCGGGGCTTCTTCTCCCGCCTGTTCGGATAGATGGAGATCCCGGTCCGCGACCAGCTCATCCAGGCGTGCGTCGGACTCCTGGCCGGGGGTACGGCCGGCCTCTTCTGGGACGTGCTGCGCTTTTTCCGCCGCCGGCTTCCCCGGCCCCTGGGCATCGCCGCCGGAGCCGCGGGACTTCTGATAACGGCCGTTTTCGTGTTCCTTTCCGGGCAGGGGTGCGGGTCCGGGATGCGGCTCTTTTATCTCAGCGCCTGCGCGCTGGGCTGGGCGATCTACCTGTGGGGATTGGGCGACGCGGTGGGAGAGCTTTTCGATCGGTTATCCCGTTTGGGGCCCAAACATACGAAAAAACAGAAAAAAATACAATAATGTATTCAAACAACTAAAAAATCGTCGGATTTCGTCGGCATAAACATCTATGCAAATCGGTCGAAATCGTATAAAATACGATTGCTTTGAGAGGCACCAGAGAGCTGCCGGGCTTCTCGCACGGGGTATTTGCATGAAGCGTACGGTTCGTATCCTGTTGGCGGCGGCAGCCGGCGTCCTGCTGATTTATGCGGCTTTTGTTTTTCTCTCCGCAGAGAGGGACTATTCCCGGATGGAGGAGCGTCTCTCGCTCCTTCGCATGGAGGCGGAAAAGCTGCGGAAAGAAAATGAGCTTCTGGAAGAGCGGATCTTCCGGACATGGGAAACCGATCCCGGCGGGGAGAGCACCGATCCTGCCGATGGAAATAATCAGAAAAGAGAAGGATCATATGGAAGTTGAAGTCGGCTCCATCGTAGAAGGAAAAGTCACCGGCATCACCAAATTCGGCGCGTTCGTGCGGCTCCCGGACGGGTCCAGCGGCCTTGTCCATATCTCGGAGATCGCCAATGCTTTCGTCAGCGATGTGAACGACTATCTCCACCTGGGGGACCCGGTCCGGGTCAAGATCATCAGCGTCAACGAGGCGGGGAAGATCAACCTCTCCATCAAGCAGGTGGAAGCTCCCGCTGCCCCCAGACCGTCCCGCCCCGCCGCCCAGTCCCGGCCCGCCGCCCAGCCGCGGCCCTCCTCCGGCTTCCGCCCGCCCGACCAGGACGGGGAGGTCCTGGGGCCCTCCAATGACGCCAGCTTTGAGGATAAGCTCAAGCACTTCATGCAGGAATCCGACAGCAAGATGAGCGGCAACAAGCTGTATGCCGACCGCAAGGGCGGAGGCCGCCGCCGGAAATGACATACAAAAAAACTCCGCGGAGCGATCCGCGGAGTTTTACTTTTGCGTTGTTCAGCCCTCGTCCTGATGCATGAAGGAATAGTCGATGTTGTTGTTGGCGCCGGTCCAGGAGCCGTCCACCTTGGACATGGCCCGGTCGTACTCCGCCGTGCCCTCCTCGAACAGGGTGGGGCAGTAGTCGTTCAGCGGGGACTGGCTGGAGATGCTGGCGGGATAGACCTTGAAGCCAGAGAAGCGGACCGTGCCGTCCAGCTCCCGGGTCACCATGGCCTGGGCCACCACGGTGTCCATATCCTGGGGCTGTGTGTTGCCGCCGAAGATGAAGTTGGCCAGGCTGTAGAAGATGATCCCTCCGTTGTACTCCTCGTAGGGCTGCAGGCGGTGGGGGCCGTGTCCCGCCACCACGGTGGCGCCGGCGTCGATGGCGGCGTGGGCCACCTCCACCTGGCTGGCGGTCTGGTAGTAGCTGGCCTCCTCGCCCCAGTGGAGGCATACCACGATGACCTCCGCCCCGGCGTCCTTGAGCTTTTTCACTTCCTCCGCCACCTTGTCCTTGGAGGGCAGGTGGCCGTTATAATCGGCGTACACGCCCACCATCAGACCGGAATCGGTGGTATAGAGGATGCCCTGCTTTTCCACGCAGGTCACGATCCCCGCCTTCTCCAGATTTTCCACCGTGTCGTCCAGAACGGCTTGTCCGAAATCCAGGGCGTGGTTGTTGGCGGTGGTGGCAAAGTCCACGCCGCCCCGGGTGAGGATCTCCGTAAAGGCCGCGGGGGCCTTGAAGGAGAAGGTGGAGGCGGACCAGCCCTGCAGATCGGAGATGCTGCACTCCAGATTGATGATGGTGAGATCGTCCAGATCGAAGAGTTCCGCCGTGTGAGAGAAGGGATAATCGTAGTTTTCGCCCACCACGTTTTCAATGGAGGTCTGCCAGTGCCGGATCTCCGGATAGCTGGCCAGGGTGCAGTCGCCCAGCAGGGAGATGGTGTAGACGATGGGCGTGGGCTCCGGCGTGGGCGTGGCTGTGGGCTCCGGCGTAGGCTCCGGGGTAGGCGTGGGCGTGGGCTCCGCCGTGGGCCCCGGAGTAGCCGTGGGCTCCGGCGTGGGGACCGCGGTGGGCAGGGGCGTGGGAGCCGGGACCCTTACGTCCTCCGGCCGGGCGGCCCAGCGGGGAGAAAAGATCGCGGCGGCCAGGATCACCAGGATCCCCAGCACGGCCAGGATCTTGCAAAGGGCGATCAAAAACTGTCTCATGGTCCTTGCACCTCGTCAGTTTTCCGTGAAGCTCCGGGCCAGGCGGACCAGGACCTCCGCCATGATCTCCAGACTGGAAACGGGGATGAATTCCTGTACGCCGTGGAAGTTGTACCCGCCGGCGGAGAGGTTGGGGCAGGGGAGCCCCTTCCAGGTGAGAACGGCGCCGTCCGTCCCGCCCCGGACCGCGTCCACCTTCGGTGTCACGCCGCAGGCGATAAAGGCGTCCCGGGCCCGTGTGAGAAGATGCTCATGGGGCTCGATCTTCTCGCGCATGTTGTAATAGCTGTCCGTGATGACCGCCTCCGCGATCCCCGGGCCGTACCGCAGGCAGATCTCCTCCGCCGCCCGGGCGACGCAGCGCTTTTTCTCCTCAAAGAGTGTCCGGTCGTGGTCCCGGATGAGATAATTCAGCTCCGCTTCCACCACGGTGGCATGAATATCGGTCAGATGGATAAAGCCCTCGCGCCCCTCGGTCTTCTCCGGCACCTGGTCCGCGGGGAGAAGGGAGTGGAGCTCCATGGCGATGACGGCGGCGTTTTTCATCACGTCCTTGGCGGCGCCGGGGTGGATGCCCACGCCGTGGACCACGACGCGGGCCGACGCGGCGTTGAAGTTCTCGTACTCGTACTCGCCCAGCGCGCCGCCGTCCACGGTATAGGCCCACTGACAGCGGAGGGCGTCCACGTCCAGCCCCTCGGTGCCACGGCCCACCTCCTCGTCGGTGGTGAAGATGAGACGGATCTCTCCGTGTGGGATATTCTCCCGGATGAGCTTATCCGCCATGGTCATGATCTCCGCCACGCCCGCCTTGTCGTCGGCGCCCAGAAGGGTGCTGCCGTCGGTTACCAGCAGCGTCTGCCCGCGGAGCGCCGCCATGGCGGGAAACTGCTTTTCGGAGAGGGTCACCCCGTGGCCCAGCTGGATCTCCGTCCCGTCGTACAGCACCTCCCGGGCCTTTACGTTTTCGCCGCTGGCGTCGGGAGAGGTGTCGATATGGGCGATAAAGCCCACCGTAGGCGCTGTGACGCCCTCCGTGGCGGGGATGGTGCCGACGGCGTTGCCGCAGTCGTCCACGTACACGTCCTCGAGCCCCATGCCGCGCATCTCCCCGGCCAAAGCCTGGGAGAGCACGAGCTGCCGCTTCGTGGAGGGGCTGGTGTCACTGGTATGGCTGGACGTGGTGTGGCAGGCGATATACCGCAGGAAGCGTTCTTTGGATGTCATATATGATCCTCCTGTTATTTTTGGAAAATCATTCTACCACACCTTTGCGGAAAAAGCCAGAGAAAGAAGCGCCGTCCGCGTGCAGATCCCGCGGGAAAAAGGAAAACACCCTGCCAGGCTTGAAACCGACACCGGGTGTTTATCATTTTTGTAAACGTTTTTTGACAATTATTGACGAATTGCCTCGTTTTTGCTACACTATACCGCAAATGAAACAATTAATTACAGGAGGGTAAAGCATTGAGCCATATTAAGGATTTGCCTGCCGGCGGCCTGATCGTGATCATCGTGATCGCGGCGCTGTTCGTCGCGGCGGTGATCATGCTGTTCCACCTTTACGGACGATACCGCCGGATCTCCCGACTGATCCGCGAGGGCGACGAGGACGGCAGCGATTTCCTCCGTTACACGATGGATGAGTTCTCCGCGGCCTACGCCCAGTACGGAAAGGACACCAACACCCCCGGGATCATCACCGACGCCATGGGGAGCCGCCTCTCCGGGCTTCTGCTCCGGGAGCGGTATCTCAATAACGCCGTGTCCCTCTTCGTCACCCTGGGCCTCTTTGGCACGTTCCTGGGGCTGAGCATGGCGGTCACGTCCCTCACCCAGCTCATCGGCTACAGCAACACGTCGGAATGGCTCAGCGTGCTGGACAGCGTGGGCGGCGGGCTGATGTCCGCCCTCTCCGGCATGGGCGTTGCGTTCTATACCTCGCTGGTGGGCGCCGGCTGCTCCATCGTGCTGACGATCCTGCGGACCATCTTCAATCCCCAGAGCCAGCGGGAGAAGCTGGCCACCCAGATGGAGCTCTGGCTGGACCATGAAGTGGCCCCCACGCTCCCCACCCGCACCGCCAAGGACGAGGCGGAGCTGATCCAGCGGATGATCGACGCGCTCAACAAGACCGCCGACAGCGTGGAGCGCTCTCTGAACGCGGCCGGGGACCGCATGCGGCAGACGCTGGACGACGCGGGGAACGGTCTGAAGGAGACCATGGAGGGGAGCAAGCCCTATCTGGTGGCCTTCCATCAGACGGTGGAGAAATTCAACGGCGGCGTCCACGACTTCTCCGAGGTGGATTATAATCTCCGGGGCAGCGTGGAGCGGCTGGATCTGGCCGTGCGTGATCTGGTAGGCGTCATGCGGCAGGCCGCCCGTACGCCGGACAAAGGTGGAGACCGATGAAGCGCGTTCATTCCGGCCGGACCGGTCATCTGATCGCCACGCCGGAGGGCGAGCAGGGCTTCTGGCCGTCCTACGCGGATATGATGTCCGCCGTGGCGCTGATATTGTTTTTCCTGATGCTTCTCTCTTATATCCAGAATTTGATCACCGGCAACGACCTGCGGAACACCCAGGAGGTCCTGGAGGAGACCCGGCTGACGCTTTCCCTCACCACGGCCCAGGTGGAGGACGCCCGGGCGGAGCTGGCCACTGTGTCCAGCGACCTGGAGGAGGCAAAGATCACCCTCAACTCCCAGCAGGAGGAGATCCAGGGCTACACCGCCGCCATCTCCCAATACATCAAGGACATAGACACCTACGCCAAAGAGATCTCCGGCCAGGAGGAGACCATCAAGGAGCAGCAGCAGCTCATCGACTGGCAGGAGGACTACCTGGCCGCGGCCAACACCGAGCTCCGGGAGATGCGCAGTCAGATGCAGACCATCGCCGTGTTCCGCCTGTCCATCCTGGAGCAGATCAGGGCGAGCATCGTAGAGGTCATGGGGGACGAGAGCAAGGTCACCATCGGCGAGAACGGCAGCATCATCCTCAACGAGGGTGTGTTCTTCGATCTGGGCTCCGCCGAGATCAAGCCGGAGAGCCGCCCCGTGCTCAACCAGCTCATTGAAGTCTTCACCAGATTTCTCTCCGACGAGGAAAACCGGAAGTATGTGGACAGCATCGTGATATCCGGCCATACGGACAGCACCGGCACCGCGGACCGGAACCGGGAGCTCTCCACCGACCGGGCCAACTCCGTGCTCAACTATCTCCTGACCGGAAACGGCGGCGTGCTGGATGAGTACGCGGAGTACTTCTGTGCCGCCGGCTACGGCGCCACCCGTCCGGTGGAGACCAACGACACGGTGGAGGGACGCGCGGCCAACCGCCGGATCGAGATCTCCATGATTCTCAAGGACGAGTCCGTGCTGAAGATCGTGGAGCAGTATCTGGAGCTGGAGCTGCCCGGCGCGGATACAGACTCCACCCCCTGACTCTGATTACGACAAAAACGGGAACTGATCCGTCAGTTCCCGTTTTTGTCGTTTAATAACCGTTTTCCAGAATAAAAGGTATATCCGGCGGCACGAGGCCGGAATTGCGCTGGGCCGCCAGATCCATGCGGATGGTCTCCGCCTGCCCCTTGCCAAGGGAGGCGATCAAGGTCAGCAGATAATCCGCGTCGTCCGGATATCCTCCGTACAGGCAGGCGTAGGCGAGATTCAGATTGGCAAGCACGTTTTCGGGCTGCAGGTCACGGGCCAACTGGGCGGAGTCCAGAGCATCGTCGAACTGACGGAGGTGGATCACCTGGTAGTAGGAGAGCCAGGCGTAATACTGGGAGACGTCGTAATCGCCCAGGGATCCGCAGGCCTCGCCGTATACGTCCAGCCCCTTCTCAAAGAACGTCCGGGAGCGATCATATTCGCCCAGCTTGAAGGCGTTCTCTCCCGTGTTCAGAAGGGCGAGGGCGTAGGTCGCCTTGTCGGAGGCGGAGCCGGTGCGTCCGACGATGATCTCATAGAGGTCCGCCGCCATGGTGTAGTATTCGTCCGCGGGGCCGTACTCTCCCTGAATATTGAAGCAGATCCCCCGGTTGATGCAGATCTCCGCCAGCAGACTCTGGTATTCCATGTTCTCGGCGTCCCCGGCCAGATCCAGGGCGGAGAGATATGCCTGCTCGTAGCATTCGTCCGCCTCCGCAAACCGCCCCTGGTCCGAGAGGCACATGGCCAGAGCGGCGGCGGCGCGGACCTGACTGCTCCTGTTCTGCAGGGAGTCGGTGACGTCCAGCAGCCGTTCGTACAGATCGGCGGCGGCGGCAAGCCGCTCCTCCGCGCCGGCATAGTTCCCCTGGCGGTAGAGCAGCACGCCGTAGTTATAGTTGGCCTGTGCCTTCGCCTCGATGATCTGCTCCGACTCCTCCAGCGGGGAGAGGACAGCGAGGCTCTTTTCAAAGGATCCTGCTGCCAGATCGCTGTCCCCCGCGTCGACAGCGACGGCTCCGGCGTTGTAATAAAGCCGTGCCAGCACCAGGGGGTCCGGATCCTCCACGGATCCCAGCAGGGAGATGGCATGGGCGTAGTCCCGGGCGGAGTCGGTGATGTTTCCGGCGGACTTATGGATGTTGCCCAGGTTGTTGTAGGCGGAGGCCAAAGCCTCCGTACCGCCCTCCGCGCCCGCCCGGGAGAGGGATTCAAAAAGCTCGATCGCCGTCTCCTCGGAGCGGATGGCATCGGTGTGGGCCCCCAGGATGCTTCTGGCGGAGGCCAGCTTTTCGTAGTTGGCGGCCGCTTCGTATTCGGCGGCCTCTTTGTTCCGGGAGAGTCGGAGGATGGCGTTGAGGTCCTCCGTGTTTTCCTGAATGATATGGGCGATCCGGCCGTAGGCGCCGGGCACGTTGGTGAGATGGTCCGGCAGGGAATAGGTGAGCTCGTTGAGGATCCGCATGGAGGCGGCTTCCTGCTGCTGGGCCCTGTCCCGATACTGTCCGGCCATGCGCATCAGACCCAGGGAGACGCCGACTACCGCCAAAAAGGAGGCGGCGATGGCCCCGGTGCGCAGCACGAACTGCCGGTTTTTGCGGCGCTTGTGCTCTCGGACAAGGTCATCCTCCTCACAGCCGGAGACACGGGCGATGACCTTGAGCAGCTCTGTATCCGCTTTTGCCAGGATCTTTTTGGGATCGTCCCCCTCGCAGCGCACGTCCATCACCCGGTCCATCACGTCCGGCACCAGCTTCAGGGACGGTGGGAAGGATATTTCGGGATCGCCGTTGACCAGCAGGGGATAGATGTATTCCGCCCGGCCCATCTTGATGAACATGGACACCTCACGGTCCACCCAGGGGGAGAGGGGGGCGTCTGTCGTACAGATCAGCACCATGCAGTTGGCGGAGCGGAGGGCGTCGTCGATGGTCTCGGTGAGGATCTTGCTGACGGCCAGCTCCTCCGTGTCCCGGAAGACGCGCTTGATGTCCTCATGGCCCTGATCCCGCAGCGTCCGGGGAAGGCGGTAGCGCTCCAGCCTTTCAAAGACGCCTTTGGTGATGATATTGTCCAGAGGGCGGTGGCGGTAGCTGATGAAAACGTCGTAATTGAAGGCCACGCTCACTCACCCCCTTCGGACTGCGCTTCGTCCAGGAGATCTCCCAGTCCCAGCTCCTCCAGCGCGGACCGGGCGGACTCCACGGCCTCGTCCACGTACTCCAGCGCGATCTCGTCGTCGGCGAAGAGCCGGGGCAGCTCCTCCATGGTCCGGGCGGCGATCTGTGCACTGAGCTGAGTCTGCTCCCGGGCGATGTCGCCCTCCGCCTTGGCGATGAGGCCCAGACGGATAAAAATGCCCGCCGCGACCAGGGATGCGGACCCGATTACGGCAAGCAAAATAGCCGCGGCCCGCTTGCGCCGGGCGCGGTGACGCTGTTCGAGAACGTCCGGGTGGATACCCAGAACGGAGGCGGTGATGCGCACCGTCTCATATCGCAGGGCGTGACGGCGCAGGGCAGGGGTGCTGCCCCGAAGGTCGGCGGCGATGGGCTCGATCTTCTCCATCCGCTCCACGATGGACATATCCGGCATGATATGGCGGACCAGCTTCTCCTCGGAGAAATTCTCCGGGAAGGAATCCACCGGCTCGCCCTCCACAAGGACGGCGGCGATATGCTCGCTGTCGTGGTTTACACGGAAGTAAGCAAGCCTGTCCAGGATGCCGGGGTGGGACTTGGCCTCCGGCGAGCAAAGGACCACCAGAAAGCGGCTGTCGTCCAGCAGGGCACGGACGGCGTCGTCCACTGGAGAGCCGGATGCGTCCACCACGATCCTGCGGGCGTAATCGCCGCCGGCCGCCACTTTGGGCGGCCGGTATTTTCTGAGACTGTTTGCCAGACGCTCCGCGATCCCGGCGTCCCCGGGTGCGGATATGACGCAGATATCATATTGCGGCATGGGAAGCCACCTCCAGGGGACGGGAGTGTTTTAGTCAGCGAAGGCCGGTCAGCTGCTGTACCTCCGGGAGCTTTTCCAGCGCTTCATAGAACTCCGGGGTAAAGGGCTCTCCGTCAAAGTCGGGGCAGACCAGCACGAATTCGCCCAGAATGGAGCTTTCAAAGGCCAGACTCTGGGTGATGGGGGCGTACCGGACCAGAATGACGGTCAGCGTGCCGTCAGCATTCCGGAACACGGCGTACACGGGTCTGCCGCTCCAGGAATCGGGAAGCCGGAAGGACATGCGCACAGTGACGGTCCCGCCGTTCAGGTCGGTGATCTCCGCGCCGTTTTGCTTTGCGGTGAGGGAATATACGGTATTTCCGGGAGTGACCACAGCCTGGATGCCCTGACCGGCAGTCTCGGGCGCGGCGGTTTCGGTAACGGTATTCTGCCCACCGCCGTTTCCGGATGGATCGTCGTTTCCGGATGGATCGCCGTTTTCGGATGGATCGTCCTCTTCTTCGGGAACGACGGTGGCGTTGTGCAGGTAATAGGTGTTGTTTCCGTATCGGACGGACCCGGCGCCTGACCCGCCAAGAACGCCGCTCCCGGTGAAGGAGGTCGTTGTGCTGCTGGAGGTACTGCCGGAGAGGCCGTCGTGAACTGCCCTGTACAGGATGGCCCGGATCCGGTACAGGTTTTCCGTAGAGTGGATCACCTGGGGATCCGCGATCTCGCGCCAGAGACGGCCGTCCTCATCCACGTATTCAAGTTCAAAGGCCAGCAAATAACCGCTCTCGCTCGGTATCTCTTCCGTGGAATAGCAGGAGGCGTCCATCAAATCGATCCCGTCCTGTCCGGCTCGGAAAGAGATGGTCTCCAGCGATGCAACGGACGAAAAGACGCACGCCTGCATGATATAGGAAACCTCCCCGGCGACAATGACGTCCATGTCAAAATACAGGCATTCCTGCGGTTCGCCGTTCTCATCCGGATATGAGCCCGGGGTCGGCTGCTGGGCCGCGGCGGTGGCGGGATCGACGATCAGCGGAGAAGTAATGGTGTGGGCAACTGTGTCGGAGCCGCTGTAATCAAAGACGGTCACAAGATCTGCTTCCATCCGGGTGTCCTGACCCAGAGAGAAACCGCTGTTCAGCGTGAACAAGCCGGATTCCAGAGACAAAACGCCGCTGCCGGAGGAGGAACTTACCGCTCCGCAGAGTTCGATGCTGTCTTCACAACCAAAATACAGGCAGGTGGGACTAACGGAAAGCGTCCCGGAGATATCCATGCTTCCGATCGTGCTCCCGCAGGGAAGAGCGACCTGACTGTTTCCGGTGCTGATGATGTTCTGCACGATCATGGCGTTTGTCACAGAAGCATAACCGCCGGCAAGCACGAGCTGCTCCAGCGCGCTGCCTCCCAGGATGTTGATATTCCAGGAGGTCAGCGCCACGCCGCTGCCGGACAGACAGTCCGCAGACTGGAAGTCGACCCGTCTTCCGCCGAGCTGCCCTGCGCCGGAGAGGGAAGAGTTGTTTTGAAACTCGATCGAGCCGCCGCCGCCGACGCTTCCGTTCACCGTCATGGACCCGCCCTCCAGCACCGTCAGCGTCGGAACGAGCGCGGCGACAGACGACTGGCCGCTCTGTGAGGAGATCATGTCCAGCGAAGCGCCGCTGTCAACGGTGAGGGAGGCGCTGCTTCCGATGGTCAGATGGCCGCAGGTATCCACGAAAGTATAGTTCCCGGCGTAATCGTCGCTGCCCGGATCTTCCGAGTTCGGGGGATACGTGCCGGTCAGACCGGAGTAGTAGATGGACTCTCCCGTCTCGTTGTGGGTCGCCTGGCCGAGGGAGTTGATGATCAGCCGGCCGCCCTCGGGGATCACAAGATTTACGCCCTCGATGATGTAAGACTCGTCCAGCATGCCGGGCACGGCGCCGTTGACGAGGACGTAGTCGTTGCCCTCGCCCTGTCTCTGGAACACGGCCACGCTTGCCCCGGTATCCCCGAACAGGTCGGGATTGGACATGAGATTCAGCGTCCCGCCGTCCCCGAAGAGGAGGTTGTCCACCAGCAGGATACCGGTGCCGCCGATGTTGATGCTGCCTCCGCTGATAATGGAGGCCAGCCGGTTCAGGCCGGCGGCAAGGATGGTGATGTCTTGGCCCGCGGAAGAGAGGGTACGGTTTTCGTTCTGGTAATCGACCATGAGATAGGTTCCGTCCTCCAGGGAATAGATCGCGCTGGGGGTCGGTTCTTCTTCGCCGGTGTCGTTTCCGTTGTCATCGTCCGCAGGATCGTCGTCCCCGGGGTCGTTTTCCGAAGGCTCCGGCTCCGCGGGATCGGAGTTCTCGGAGGATGCACCCAGAGCGAAAAACGCGGCGTCGTCATCATATCCGTCACCGTCACCGTTGCCGTCGTCGCCGTCATCATCGTCGCCGTCGTCGCCGTCGCCGTCGTCGCCGTCGTCGCCGTCGCCGTCGTCGCCGTCATCATCGTCGCCGTCGTCGCCGTCGCCGTCGTCGCCGCCGTCATCGTCGCCGTCGTCTCCGTTGTCGTCATCGTTGCTGTCACCGTCTCCGTCGTCGTTGCCGTCGTCGCCGCTGTCGTCGCCGTCATCATCGTCGCCGTCGTCGCCGCTGTCGTCGCCGTCATCATCATCGTCGCCGTCGTCGTCGTTGCCGTCGTCGTCATCGTCGTCATTTTCCGGGGAGATCGAGCGCAGACCAAAGCCTTCGGGCGCAGCCATGCCGTCCCCATCCGTATCCGCAGGCTGCTCCATCTCATAGGGATCAGGATCGGGAAGAGGATCGTTGTCCGCAACGTCGCCGGCGTTGGCCTTCCCGCCCAGACCGAGGGCAAGAAAGACGCTCAAAGCGAGCCCTGCCAGGGTGTTGATCCATTTTTTCATACGGCGCACCTCCTGTCTGAAGACGATGGAAAGAATGATCCGATCACAGGCCTGCGATCAGCTGCTGTACCTCCGGGAGCTTTTCCAGTGCGGCATAGAATTCCGGAGTGAAGGACTCTCCGGCAAAGTCGGGGCAGACCAGCACGAATTCGCCCAGGACGGCACTTTCAAAGGCCAGGCTCTGGGTGATGGGGGCGTACCGGACCAAAATGGCGGTCAGCGAGCCGTCCGCGTTCCGGAACACGGCGTACACGGGTCTGCCGCTCCAGGAATCGGGAAGCTTAAAGGCCATCCGAACGGTCACTGTCCCGCCGCCCAGGTCGGAGATCGTCTGGCCGGTTTGCTTTGCGGTGAGGGAATAAACAGTATTTCCAGTATTTCCGGGAGTGACCACGGCCTGGATGCCCTGGCCGGCAGCCTCGCGCGCGGCGGTTTCGGTAACGGTATTCTGCCCACCGCCGTTTCCGGAGGGATCGTCGTTTCCGGAGGGATCGTCGTTTCCGGAGGGATCGTCGTTTCCGGAGGGATCGTCGTTTCCGGAGGGATCATTGTTTCCGGAGGGATCATTGTTTCCGGAGGGATCATTGTTTCCGGAGGGATCATTGTTTCCGGAGGGATCATTGTTTC
>JAEEGL016226150.1_pt1 | contig 15582 bp, 10 predicted proteins | sample 9134231 | NCBI WGS metagenome assembly JAEEGL01 (sample SAMN16246548, study PRJNA631951) | gut metagenome | biome: gut microbiome; feature: rumen; material: fiber-attached | host: Bos | place: Iran: Karaj | collected 2018-10
GTTTTCCTGGTCGGCATACAACTTTTGCAGGAGTTTCTGTTTCTCAGCCATGCTGACCTGCATAGCATCAATCTCACTTTCTCGCTGCTGAAGTTGCTTTTGCAAGGTGCGCCGTATCTTTCGCTCGGTATCCAGTTTGTCTTGCAGTTGCTGCTCAGGCGTCTCCATCAGCAGATACACAGGATTGGAGGAATAACTATAGTTCTTCGGCAGCGAACCGACATCCACCAGTTGGTAGTTCGTCTTCTTCACCGACTCCACCCTGAACGTCTGGCTGGGGATGGGGAACTCAAACGAGCCATCGTCACGCTGCACAAGGATGGTCGTGCGTCCCTTCACCGACACCGTGGCACCTTTCAGTCCTGTGCCGGGCACCAGTTTCCCGTTCACCATCTTGCCTCGTGTCTTCACATAACCTTTTTGAGTGGATGTTTGGGCAGAAAGGGGGATGGTGGCAAATAAAACAATAATGAGGAGAAATGCTTTTTTCATTGTGCATCACATATTAAGTGAACAGACAGGACCTAATAGCGCACATCACCTCACACCTCACCTAATCATCCTTCTGATGGCACTTGTCCAATGCTTGCTCTGGCAACACAAAAATAGAATCCTTACAGTTGGTTAGTTTTCAATTGCAAAGATAAATAAACTTTCTCAAAAGAAACAAAAAAGGTGGGGATTATTTTTGAATGGGTGAGATTGTTCACACATGGATGAGCGGAACCTTTGGAAACTAATTTCTACAATTTCCCGTTTTCACAATTTCACAAATTCACACAAAGAGAGGAAGATTCCTCTCTCTACCTGAAACACAACGAGAGGCTTATTTATTGAACGTGCGAAGAAACCGTTCTACGCTGCCGCCCACTACAAGGTACGTGGCCTGCACATATAACGTAACTCAATCTCGTTGACATCATATAGGGATTTATTTTATTAGTAAAAACGCAATCATCAGAGTGCCTGTCAGTGAGACGCTGTACTATATGGAAGTGATGAAGCCGAGTAAGTGTAAGTGAGTGGGGTGAGCATGTTGGTGTCACCCTGACGAGGGTGTGAAATTGTGAAATTGTGAAATCGTGAATTTTATTTCCTGCGCAGCCAAGTTATATTATATATTATATAATAAATATTATATATTTATATATAACTCTTCTTACTACCCCCTATTAATAATCCCCCAAATCAGCATGAATTTCCGCTTTTCACAATTTCACAAATTCACACCATCACACGGAACGTCTATTCGTAGCGAATGGTTTCCGATGGTTTGCCTATGCTGATGAGGTGGGAACTGCCCCAGATGACGAGGGTTGAGATGAGCAGCGTGACGGCATTGACGGCCAAGATGAGCAACCAGTCGAACTTGATGGGGACGGAGTCGATGTAATAGATGGTGGGGTCGAGCGAGATGAGGTGATATTGCTGCTGCAACCAGCAGAGGAGCAAGCCCACGATGTTTCCCCATAGGAGCCCCTGTCCCACCAGCATGATGCTGAAATGGATGAAAATTTTCCGGACGGAAGCGTTGGTAGCTCCCATCACCTTCAGGGTGCCTATCATATTGATGCGTTCGAGCATGATGATGAGCAACCCGCTCACGACGGTGAAGGCACTCACGAGTATCATGAGCACGAGTATCATCACCACATTCATGTCAAGCACGGAGAGCCACGCAAAGGTGTGGGCAGCGATTTCCTTGATGCTGAACACACCATAAGTGACGCCATTCCTGTCGGTATCTTTGTTGAGAAGTTGCAGGCGCTGGGCTAGGATGTCCACTTGGTCGAAGTCGTTGACGGTGATTTCCAATCCCGATGACATTTCTTCGTCCCATCCGTTGAGTTTCCGCACGGTGTAGATGTCGGTGATGACGTAGTTGCGGTCGTAGTCGTTCATGTTGGTGGAGAAGATACCTGCTATCTTGAAACGACGTGCCCGCATGGCTTCTTCTCCCATGAAGTAGGCAAAGATCTTGTCGCCCACATGAACGCCAAGGTCTCCTGCCACTTTCTCTGAAATGAGCAGTTCGTTGGTGGCTTCCTTGGAGGTGAACTTTGGCATCTTGCCTGCTGTCAGCGCATGCTGAAAGAAGGAAAGGTCGTAGTCTTCCCCCACTCCTTTGAAGGTCAATCCACGAAAGTTCTCTTCTGTCTTCAGAATGCCTATCTTCGTGGCGAACTTCTGGATGTGTCCCGTTCCATGTACCTGTTTCACCCGACGAATCAGGGTGTCGTTGGTGAGCACGGGCATCATCTCGTAGTTCTGATTCTGTGTGAGGCTGAGCACCTGAATATGGCTTCCGAAGCCAATGACTTTGGAACTGACTTCGTGCTTGAAGCCCAGCACCACAGCCAAACTCACCAGCATGACCGCCACTCCGATAGCCACTCCAAGCATGGCTATACGAATAGCAGGACGGGAAAATCGTTCCCCGTCCTTGGCCTTATCTGCATAAATGCGTTTTGCTATGAATAGTTCAAAAGACATTCTCTACTCTTTCACTCTCCCGGGATATGCCTCGAGTGCTTTGCGCAACACGAAGAGCGCGCGGTTGAGGTCTTCCTTTTTCAGCACGTAGGCTATACGCACTTCGTTCTTGCCTGCTCCTGGCGTGGTGTAGAATCCTGCTGCGGGAGCCATCATCACGGTCTCACCTTCGTAGTCGAATTCGGAGAGACACCATGCGCAGAACTTCTCGCAGTCATCGACAGGAAGACGTGCGACTGTGTAGAATGCACCCATAGGGATGGGTGAATAGACTCCTGGAATGCGGTTCAATCCATCAATCAGGCACTTGCGTCGTTCCACATATTCATCGTAGATGTCACGACTATACGATTCCGGGGCATCCAAACTGGCTTCGGCTGCAATCTGGCCAATGAGCGGAGGTGAAAGACGTGCCTGGCAGAACTTCATCACTGCCTTGCGAATTTCTTCGTTCTTGGTGATGAGTGCACCGATGCGGATGCCGCACTCGCTATAGCGTTTCGACACTGAATCGATGAGCACCACGTTCTGCTCGATGCCTTCGAGATGGCAAGCAGAAATGTAAGGAGAACCCGTGTAGATGAACTCACGATACACTTCGTCGGAGAAGAGGTAAAGGTCGTACTTCTTCACGAGGTCGCGAATCTGATTCATCTCACGACGCGTATAAAGATAACCCGTCGGGTTGTTGGGGTTGCAAATCAGGATTGCACGTGTGCGCTCGTTGATGAGTTCTTCGAACTTCTCCACTTTGGGAAGCGAGAAACCTTCATCAATCGTGGTGGCAATGGTACGAATCACCGCACCGGCAGAAATGGCGAATGCCATGTAGTTGGCATAGGCTGGTTCTGGCACAATGATTTCATCGCCAGGATTCAAACAGGCCAGGAAGGAAAAGAGCACCGCCTCGCTACCGCCACTGGTGATGATGATGTCGTCGGCCGTCAGGTTGATGTCGTACTTGGCATAGTAGTTCACCAACTTCTCACGATAACTGCGATAACCCTGTGAGGGGCTATACTCCAAAATTTTGCGGTCGATGTTCTTGATGGCATCCAGCGCCACCTGCGGTGTGGGCAGGTCGGGTTGTCCGATGTTCAGGTGGTAAACTTTCACGCCACGCTTCTTGGCGTCTTCTGCAAGAGGTGCCAATTTGCGGATAGGCGAACTGGGCATCTCTGTCCCTCGTATTGAGATTTTTGGCATATCTGTTTTATAGAGTTATAGTTCCTTTTGTCGATAAATTGTGCAAAGGTACGGATAAGTGAGTGAATAAACAAATTTACAATGTAGAATCTTTCAAAGTTCCTCCTCGGGAAGTGTCATGATGAAACGCGCTCCGCCGGTGTAGTCAGCATCGATATTGAGGTCGCCATCCAGCATCATGGCCACACGTTTGCAAAGCGTCAATCCCAGACCTATGCCCTCGGTGAAGTCATCAAGTTTCGTGAACTGGGCAAAGATACGCTGATGGTCTTCTTCGGCCACACCGATACCTGTGTCAGTCACAATGAAATTGACGGTTCCGTTGTTATTTCTCGAGCAGCCGATGGAGATGAATCCCTCGCGCGTGAAACGGTTGGCGTTGTCGAGCAGTTCACGCAGAATGTTAAGGAGCCACTTGCGGTGAGAACGGATGCTGAAAGTATCAGGCAAACTACTTTCAACCTTCAGTGTGACGGTGTCAGGATTCTTCAGTTTGAGATTTTCCGCAGCTTCGCGGCAGAGCTCGTTGCACATCACGACGTTCTTTCTTTCCAATGTGGTACGGTCTTCCAGATAGGAAGCGGCCATGAGCATGCTGATGATACTTTTGAGATTCTTGGAGTTCTCCTGCATGGCATCAATGATGGTGACCATCTCTTCTTCGGTGATGAAGTCTGTTCCCTCGCGCAACACCTGGGCAAAGCCCGTGATGATATTAAGCGGAGTGCGCACTTGATGGGTGATGTCCTGCATGAAAGCCGTCTTCTTCAGCACAGCCTCCTGTGCCAGTTCGTTCGCCTTCACCTGTTCCTCGTTACGTTGCTCTATCTCCGCGTTCATGAGTTCAATGTCGTTGATGTGTTTGGAGATAGACTGCTGCATCTTGGAGAAACTGTTCTGCAAGGTTCCAACGGCATCGACACGGTCGCTCAACGGCAGCCGTTCAGAGAAGTTTCCTGTGGCAATGTGACGTGCCTGCTGAGCCAAGTGTTCCATCGGCACAATGGCACTTTTCACAATATGTCTGCACAGGAAGAGCATGAGGATAAGGCCTACGACGATGATGCCAAGCACAATGTAGAAGAGTCGGTTGTATCCGCTGAAGATTTCCTCCTCAGGATAAACCACCGCAAAACTCCATCCTGTGCGAGGAAGAGGACGGAAGAAGACGTAGGATTCATCGCCGTCAATCTCCACTTTACGCATTCCTTCCTTGCCGCTGATCATGTCTTTGCCCAATGCAATGATATCAGCCTCGCTGTTGGGGTCTCGGTCGCTGAAGATGGTCTTTCCGCTCAACTTCATGGTGTCGGGATGCATGCAGTAACTGCCGTCCTTGCTGAGCATGAAGAAATAGGAATGGGGCGATGGATTTTTCTTCGCAAACTCCAACGACAGACGCTGCATGGAAAGATCGGTGGACACCACACCCATGATATTCCCTTCATTATCGAAGAAAGGCTTGCTGTAGGAGGTAATCATCACCTTTACAAAGATGTTGTCGAGGTAGAAATCGTAGAATGGGTCTATCCAATGTGCCTCTCCTGTTTCGCGAGCTTTTGTGTACCAATCCATCTCGAAATAACGGTAGAGGTCACTACCCTCCTGCTCCACGTAAATGGAGTCTTTCTCTCTGTATGCGTAGATGGAGAAATACTCGCCCTTCTCCTTAAAGTAGTTGGGTTCGAAGGCAATGGAGCAGCCATAAAAGTCGGAGTTCAGTTCAACAATGCTGCGTGCATACACCTCAATCGAATCTGGTTGCGGATGTGTGCGCGCAAGCCAAAGCGTGTTGTTGGTGGCAATCTCCACATCGGCCAGCATTTCGGTCAAATCGAGAATGTTGTTGTTCAACACTTTCTCGGCTCGCTGCATGGCATCCTGACGAATGTATGTGCGAGTCTGGAAATAGAGAAATCCGAGCGACACCACAAAGATGAGCACTGCAAAGAGCAACACCCACAAGGAGATGCGCATAGAGAGAGAATGGCGTATTTGAGTCAATGGATTTTTCATGAGGCTGAGGTTTCTTTGTTCGACAATTCGGACGGGGTTCCATGCTCAGAAGCATCGAGCAGTTGATTAAGCAAACGTGTGATGGTTTCCGTGTTTTCCAACATATCATCCACGTGTTCCTTCATCTCTTCTGGAGTAAACTGAGCATAGCCATTACGGATGAGGTCACTCTCCACCGATATGAGGTGGACAGGGCGCGACATCTGGTCGGTCATGTTATTGATGAAAGCCGTTTTCACACGGTCGGCTTCCTGAGCCATTTCATAAGCCTTCTGCAGTTCGACGTTTCGCTCCTTCAGCTTTTCGGTGGTGCGGTTCATCTCGTTCATGTGGTGTGCCAACGAGCGTTGCATCAAAGAGAAACTATGTTGCAAATGTCCGATTTCGTCACGTCGCTGGTCGTCGGGCACCTGCACATTATACTCACCTTCTGAAATGCGCTGTGCCAAACCTGAGAGTTCCTTGAGAGGTCGCAAATTGTGGCGAATGATCAGCACACAGAACACACACAGCAACAACAGACCCACCAGCGTGATGAGCGTAAGATAGCGCTGCAAACTATTGTAAGGTTCAAAGATATCCTGTTCGTCACAAACGATGGCAACGCTCCAATCGGTATGCTTGAAGGGTTTATAGAAAACATAGAGGTCTTTGCCATCGCGGTGCAACACCTTATAGCCGCTCTCACCATTCACCATCGCTTCGCCTAACTCCTTCAACTCATCATCATCCTGTTCGAGTGTCGGTGTAAAAATTGTCTGATAAAAAAGTTGGGTGGAATCGGGATGCACCAGGAATGTGCCACCTCGACCCAACAAAATGCTGTACGAATGCGGGAAGGGCTTTGCCTCGCTAATCGTGTGTGAGAACCACTCCAGCGACAAGTCCACCGACAACACGCCAACCGTCTTGCCATCGCGATCGTGGATAGGTTGGCAGAACGACGTGATGACTTCTGTCACCTGAATGCCACCGGTATCATACTCACGGAACGGTTCGACCCAATAGGGCTGTTCAAGCAGATAAGGGATGAGATACCAATCCATGCAGTAGTATTCATAGAGGTCACTACCCTCTTGTTCCGTATCGATGAATTCACCACTGCGGTGGCTATAGGCAGAGAAATACTTGCCCTTCTCCTGATAGAAATAGGGGTCGAATGCAATGGAGCAACCACACAGATTCGGATTGTGCTCCAAGATGGTGCGGCTGAGTGTGAACATCGAGTCGGGTGTTTCGATGTGTTGTTCCACCTGCCACTTCATGTTGTGGGCAGCCACTTCCACCTCATGCAGCGTGTTCTCCACATGCAGCAAAGTGCCATCCAACGTCTGCGTGGCTTTCTCAATGGCTTCATCCTTCACGGCAATACGCGAATAGTAGAACAGAATGCCCAAGGCCGTCATGAACAGCGCCACCATGCACACAAAGACCCACAGGCTCAACCTTGCCGTTAATGATTGTCGTATGTATTGTATGATATTCATCGGTAGATAATTGATATTTGACTATTCTTCACTTCCCCATGAGTTCATCGTATGTGACCTCGCGTTTCAGCATGCCGCTCTCCATCATCAGTCGACTGGCACGCTTCACCATATCAGGACGCACTCTGAACTCCCGTTTGCCCGAATCAGGGTCTTTCTGCAAACGCAATATCTCTTGCAACATCAAACGCTGCATCACACGATTCGTTGGCACATTGTCTGTCTTCACATATTTCATCACAATGTCAAGCGTCTCTTCTTGATGCTCTGCTGCCCATTCCCAGCCACGACGGCTCGCCTCCGCAAATGCCTTCACCTGCTTCTGGTGGGTCTCGTAATAGCTCCGCTTCACATACACTCCATTCTCCTGAATGTTATAGCCATGATCCTTGAAGCGGTACAGTCCCTCTTCCTGTATCTTGAAATTGGCCTGCTTCAGTTGGTAATACTCATTGTAGCTCACCACAACCATCGCATCCACCGCACCCGAAAGGAACAGATTGACATTGCTCGTGAAATACACCCACTTGTAGTTCATGTTCTCCCGCGCATTCATCATCTGCGTCAGATAATTCGGTTCGGAATTATACACAGCCACTTTCATTCCCTTCTGTTTCAGCGGATTCTTTCCCCAACGGGAAACGATGAGATAACTGCTGTTCATCGATGTCTGGAAGATGTTGACCAAGTCAGCCCCCTGGTTGCCTGTCAAGTCTATCGCTGACATCAGGGCAAACATACCAGCGTCACACTCATCCTTCTCCATGCGGTGATACACCGAACTCGTCAGCGAAGGATGCTGAATCTTCACATCCAACCCTGCATCGTGGTAAAAGCCCTTCTCTTGAGCCACATAATAACCCGCAAATTCGGCTTGAGCCGTCCACGCCGTGGTGAACACAAAAGGTTCGCCTGCACGTGTCGACATTGGCACCATCATAAGCAGGCACACCATATAATAAAAATACCTTTTTCTCATAATGCGCCAAAGTTACGGAGAAGTCGAGAAAAGACAAAGAAAAAGTCCATATTTTTTGCCATTTGGAAATCTTTTTCATCATTCTACTCAAAAAACGGCAACACCAATAAACACTCCTCATCCACATCGCCGTAAAGCTCACGAGGGTAACGACGTAAGCCCCACGAGCTTTACGACGTCAAGCTCACGGAGGAAGCGACGCTCGAGTTATAGAGGTGTAAGAAAAGAGGTGATTTCTCAACTTTTTTCCGTCCAATCGTTGTCATCTCGAAAAGTTTTCATACTTTTGCGAGAAATTTAGATATGATGAAAGTCGGAATCGTACAACAAGCGTGCCAAGAGAACACGCAAATGAATGTAGAGAAACTGTGCAGCGGCATCAGAAAAGCTGCCTCGCAGGGAGCTGAACTGATTGTGCTACAAGAACTGCACAACTCGTTGTATTTCTGTCAGACAGAGAACACGGAACTGTTTGATTTGGCGGAAACCATTCCTGGCCCTTCGACCGATACTTACGGAAAACTGGCAAAGGAACTGGGTGTGGTGATTGTCACGTCGCTCTTCGAAAAACGTGCGGCAGGTCTCTATCACAACACGGCGGTGGTGATTGAGAAGGACGGAAGCATTGCCGGCAAGTATCGGAAAATGCACATCCCTGACGACCCCGCATATTATGAGAAGTTCTATTTCACTCCTGGGGACTTAGGCTTCCACCCCATCCAAACGAGCGTGGGATGCCTTGGGGTGCAAGTGTGTTGGGACCAGTGGTATCCTGAGGGAGCACGACTAATGGCGCTGCAAGGGGCACAAATCCTCATCTATCCAACGGCCATCGGATATGAATCTTCAGACACTTCCGAAGAACAAGCTCGACAACGCGAAGCATGGATGACGGTACAACGTGGTCACGCTGTGGCTAATGGCCTGCCTGTCATTGCGGTCAACCGTACTGGTCATGAACCTGACCCCTCAGGCCAAACCCGTGGCATCCAATTCTGGGGCAGCAGTTTCGTGGCTGGGCCTCAAGGAGAAATTCTCTATCAGGCTCCCATCGAGGAAGAAGTGGTGCAAGTGGTAGACATCGACCTGCAACGCAGTGAGAATGTGCGCCGATGGTGGCCATTCCTCCGCGACCGTCGCATTGAGGAGTTTGGCGGTTTGACCCAACGGTTCATCGATTGACATTTCACATTGAGCACAAAAAAGGCGGCAGCATCTCACTCAAGATGCTGCCGCCTTTTGATTTTTACATTTTTCCGCTTCCCTTTTTATCCAGCAATAGAACCAGAGATGAGGATGAGCACGAGGAGACCAAGGATGGCGTAAAGCTCAGGGAACACAGCGAGCACCATCGTGGTACCAAATGCGTTGTGGCCACCACCAATAGCAGAAATACCGTTAGCACAAACCTTTGCCTGACGAATGGCAGAGAAGAGTGCCACTGCACCAAGCGCAAGACCTGCACCCAGCACAGCGCAAGCAGCAAACATGCTAATATCGGCTGTCACAATGGGATTGAGAATGAAGAAACCCACGAAGCCATACAGACCCTGTGAAGATGGAAGGGCTGCAAGACCAATGTAGGAACCACTAGCTGATGGATTCTTCTTGAATGCGCCGATAGCGGCGTTACCACAGATGGTCACGCCATAGGCGGAACCGATGCCGGAGAGTCCTACTGCGAGGGCTACACCGATGTACGCTAAAAGTACGGGAGACATAATTGTTTGTTTAATTTGTTTTTAGTGGGTTAACTCTGTCACCCATGAGAAGGGTTGTATGACACGGAGAACCCGAGTTAATAAATATGATTTTAAAATAATAATGTTAGGCTTTCACACGGAAGGGTTGATATTCTTTACCATTACCTTCGAAGTCAGCATTCTTGAAATACTCGACGAAGGTGAGTCGCATTGGGTGCACGAATGATGAAATCATACAGAGACCGAAGTTGATGCCGTGTCCGAAGAGGAGGATGATAATCATCACCAACTCATGCACCACAGGTACATCGGGACTCATCTCCATTGCCAACTGATTGAACACCGAACCCAGCACACCGCCCGTCAATCCGAGAGCGAAGAGTCGGATGTAACTGAGCAGGTCACCCAACAGTCCTGTGGACATGCCATAAGTGGCCCAAAGGCCAGCACCAAAGTTGCTACCCACACCAAGTGCCTTCCCCAACACAGAGGACTTCTTGTAGGCATTCGGGTTGTTAAGGAAGAAGATGCCCAGTGCGGACAAGGCTATCAGCGCATAAAGCACGTACTGAACCGGTTGTGAAAGTGTTGCACCAAACAGCGGGAGTCCGAAGAGAATGGTGGCACTGAGAAGCGCAACCACCCAAGAGAACTTGCCTACTCCATAGATGAAGCCATAGTTCTTCACAGCTTTGCAACCAGCAAGCGTCATACCCAGCAACACCTGAATGAGACCGATAATGACAGAGATGACCATCATTGGCGAATAGCCAAAGAAACTATCCTTCATGGAATCATTGATGAAGTAAGGCTGAAGAGGTTTGATGAACTCCCAATCCACCGTTGCGAGGTCAATGCCGAAGAAGGTACCTGTGATGAAACCACAGATGGTGGTCATGCCACCGAGCAATGCGCCCAATTTGCCGAAAGCCGAAAGATTGGGCTTGGCAAAAATCAATGCTATGCTGGCACCAAAAATCAGCAAGCCATAACCCATATCTCCCATACAAAGTCCGAAGAACAGCATGAAGAAGGGGGCAAAGAACGGCAAGGGATCGATGTCATGATAGTTAGGCAAGGAATACATGCGCAGAATTGGCTCAAAGAGCGACGAGAATTTGTCGTTCTTAATCTGAATAGGCACATTGTCCTCGAAGGCGGGGTCTTCCAGTTCGTAATAGATGTGCTCCTTCTCAAGATAGTCCACCACCTTGTCGGCATTCTCTTTCAAAGTCCAGCCAATCATGAGTTTGACCGCGCCATCAGCAATGTTCTCGTTGCTAAGATGCACCTTGGAGAGTTGGATGTCATTCTCATTCGCCACCTTACCCGCCTCGATGGAAGCACGGTCGACAGCATTGACCTGCAACATCTGCTCGTGAATACTGGCAAGTTGCTCGTCAAGTGTCTTGTGTTTCTCCTGATAGTACGAGAGAGATTCCTCTGGCAAGAAGAGTCGTTCAGCCGTAATGGCAGGTTCCGTCTCCTCGTTGGAGAATGCCACGAAATAGGTCTTCTTGTTGATTTCGTCAATGGCTGTCGCATAATACTTCTCGCCCCACTCTGCCTTATACATCTTAGTATTAACGACATAGAAGTAAGGCTTATAACCAGACTTCTCCAACTGATGGAGGGTGTGCCAACTGAACTCACCAAAAGGTTCCAGTTGCTGAATGGCAGCATCAGTTGCATCGATGCTATGCTTCACACTGTTCTCCTCTTTGAGAAGACGTTCCACCGTCTCAATCAGAGCAACTCCTCTGGAAGCATCGGCTGGTTGAGGCACGTAGGTGGTAGACGGCTCGTAAGATTCAGCTGCATAGTCAAGTGCTTTGAGCGCATTCTTGTACCGCTCAGCCATCTCAAGACCTGCCTGCAACTCGTCGCTGGTGGCACCCTGCTGAAGTTCTTCCACATGGATGACTCCCAGTTCACGGATATCGGCAATGAACTTGTCGTATTCACTTGCTGTAACAAGGAACGTCAGTTTCTTCATGTCTTGTATCATACCGCAACTGCCTCCTTTCTTGTCTGAAGTGCCTTCTCCTCTTCTGCTTTCTTTCTAGCCTCCTGCAAAGACTTCAGAATCTTTTGCGAAGACTTGGAGAGATTCTCTTCGTCTTCCATGAATCGCTTGATTTTGCGTATCGCCTCTTGATAGCCAGGAATCTGGACCTTTTCAAAGAGGTTGACCTTCTGAGTAGTCTTTCTACGCGCATGGTCGAGAAGTCCAAGTTTAGCAAGCACGAACTCACGTTCCACAGCGGTCTTAGCAAGTCCCTGCAGCAGATTGATGCCGTCGAAATACCACTTCGGCGCAGAGAACAGTCCGAAGGGTTTGACATCCAACTCAATGTTCTGCAGCACAGGCACACGAACACCTGCCACTTTCTTCACATCGAGCTGCACATCTTTCAGGCTAACCAACGACGTGTCGAACTCGCCCCACAGAGCATACATCGACTCGTAGCCGCCAATCTGACTTTGCAGTTTCTTCTCCAAGTCTTCCGCCTCCTGCTTGCTTCTCTTCACCTCCAGACGCAACGCAGTCTCCTTGTTCTTGATGATTGGCAAGGTGCGCTGTCGCATCTTGAGGTTCTTCTCAATCTGCTGAAGCGATGTCTTGTTATATTGAAACTTAATCGCCATATATTACTTCCAATAGATGTCAGTAAATTCTTTCTTGATGTTGACCTCTTCAAGCTTGAAGTATTTCTTGAAGAGTGACCACGTAACATCCAGCATTTCAGTCGTGTCAAGATTGACGTCAATAGCAAGAAGTTTACTTGCATACTCCTTCGCGAAATCGAGACAACGGTTGTCGTAATCGGTCAAATCGAAACCATTCTCCATCTTCGTCTTCGCATTGGCAGCATCGGAGTAAAGACGAATGGCAGCGTTCATCACCTGCGAGTGGTCTTTACGTGTCTTCTTACCAGCCACAAGCTGCTTCAGACGAGAAAGTGAACGGAATGGGTCAACAATCACCTTACCAATATCAGAGTCACGACGCAGATAGAGCTGGCCCTCTGTGATATAACCCGTATTGTCAGGCACAGCATGAGTGATGTCACCACCAGACAGCGTGGTCACAGCAATAATCGTGATGGAGCCACCACCTGCACTCTCGGGGAACTGTACAGCCTTCTCGTAAATCTTTGCCAAGTCTGAATAGAGCGAACCAGGCATAGAGTCCTTCGAAGGAATCTGATCCATACGGTTTGACACAATGGAAAGTGAGTCAGCGTATGAAGTCATGTCCGTCAAGAGCACCAACACGGTCTCATGTTTCTCCACTGCAAAATATTCTGCAGCAGTAAGTGCCATATCAGGCACGAGCAGACGCTCCACGGCTGGGTCTTCGGTCGTGTTCATGAAAGCGATGATACGATCGAGCGCACCAGCATTCGAGAACGTATTCTTGAAGAAGTAGTAGTCATCGTTGGTCATACCCATACCACCAAGGATGATCTTGTCCACCTTAGCACGAAGTGCCACGAGGGCCATCACCTCATTGAATGGTTGATCCGGGTCTGCAAAGAACGGAATCTTCTGTCCAGACACCAAAGTGTTGTTCAGGTCAATACCAGCAATACCCGTTGCAATCAGTTCCGATGGTTGCTTACGACGTACTGGATTCACAGAAGGACCGCCAATCTCCACTTCTTTACCTTCAATCGCAGGACCTCCATCAATAGGGTTACCATACGCATTGAAAAAACGGCCAGCCAACTGCTCACCCACTTTTAAAGAAGGGGCTTTACCGAGGAATACGACCTCAGCATTGGTCGGGATGCCACCTGTACCTTCAAACACTTGCAACGTCACATCGTCGCCTGCAATTTTCACTACCTGAGCCAGCTTGCCGTTGATGGTAGCGAGCTCATCATATCCCACTCCCTTTGCTTTGAGGGAGACTGTGGCCTTTGTTATCTGGCCAATCTTTGTATATACTTTCTGAAAAGCTGTAGCCATAATCATTTATGCGGCAAGCATTGCCTTTATTTGTGAAACAAAATCATTATACTGTTCGCTCTGGAACTGCGAGTAGTTCATCTGCTTGCAGAGGTTGATGAGTTTACGGAAGTAAGCCACACATTCCTCGAAGTGATCGAAATGGAAGTCTGTTTCGCATATCTCGGTCACCATGTCAAGAATGGCCTCCTGGCGTTCAATGGATGTCACGGCATCTACCTCATCGAAGGCATCCTGCTGCAAGAGAACAAAGTCTATAATCTCAGACTTCCAGAACACCACGTGATAATCTACTGGCACACCGTCATCGCCAAGGATGTTGATCTGCTCCGCAATCTCTTTACCACGCTGCATACGTGTCTTCAGATTCTGAACCTTTGGAATCCACTTGTCATTAATCTTCTTCGACACGTACTCCTCAAATTCAGGATATTCGAGATATTTGGAATAAGAGTCGATGGGGTTCACGGCAGGATAGCGCTTCTTGTCAGCACGGTCTTGTTCCAATCCGTAGAAGCATCGAGCCACCTTCTTAGTGTTCTCGGTTACAGGCTCCTTCAGGTTACCACCAGCAGGAGAAACAGTACCGATGAACGTGATGGAACCTACCTCGCCATTGTTCAGATACACATATCCTGCACGGCCATAGAAGTTACTGATTAACGCACCCAAGTCCATTGGGAATGCATCAGGACCTGGCAGTTCCTCCATACGGTTCGACATCTCACGCAGCGCCTGTGCCCAACGTGAAGTGGAGTCAGCCATCAGCAACACGCGCAAGCCCATTGAGCGGTAATACTCAGCCATCGTCATGGCTGTATAAACAGAAGCTTCACGGGCAGCCACCGGCATGTTTGACGTGTTTGCTATGATAATGGTACGCTCCATCAACTTGCGACCCGTGTGGGGGTCATCCAGTTCTGGAAACTCGGTGAAGATTTCCACCACCTCATTCGCACGTTCACCACAGGCTGCAATAATCACGATGTCAGCCTCTGCCTGTTTCGAAATGGCATGCTGAAGCACCGTCTTACCTGTACCGAAAGGACCAGGGATAAAGCCCGTACCACCTTCAACGATGGGGTTGAACGTATCAATCGTGCGCACACCCGTCTCCAACAATTTGAATGGACGTGGCTTTTCTTTATAGTTCGTCATGGCAAACTTCACAGGCCAGTGCTGCACCATGTCCACCTTCACTTCGGTGCCATCCTCCTTTTCGAGCACAGCCACCACATCGTGAATTTTGTACTTGCCAGCAGACACGATGCTCTTCACTTTTGCCTTACCCTCCAACTGGAATGGAGCCATGATTTTAAGTTTCTGTGAGTTCTCTTCCACTTCGCCAAGCCATGCAGAAGCTTCCACCTCATCCCCCACTTTGGCAAGTGGTACAAAATCCCATTCACGTTCCTTGTCAAGTGGCTCTGTGTATTGACCACGCTTCAAGAAAACACCTTCCATCTTATCAAGGTCGTTCTGAAGACCATCATAGTTCTTCGACAACATACCTGGACCCAACTGCACTTCCAGCATGTGTCCCGTAAATTCGGCTGGTGCACCAACCCTGAGTCCACGTGTCGATTCGAACACCTGAACATACACGTCACTGCCCACCACCTTGATGACCTCACTCATCAGCTTGTCGCCACCTGTCTCGATGTAGCAGATTTCACCCTGCTTCACAGGACCATCGACAGCCAGTGTCACCATGTTGGCAATA
>JAEEGL016273639.1_pt1 | contig 15582 bp, 18 predicted proteins | sample 9134231 | NCBI WGS metagenome assembly JAEEGL01 (sample SAMN16246548, study PRJNA631951) | gut metagenome | biome: gut microbiome; feature: rumen; material: fiber-attached | host: Bos | place: Iran: Karaj | collected 2018-10
CCTTTCAGCTTCGCCGAGGCAAGGGGTACAGCGGAAAAGTGTTCGGCCAGCCCTGACGTTCCGCACAGCACCCATTGCCACGACGCAGTCGTAAGATCGGACACGAAGCACGGCACAAAATGGCGTTGAGCGAGCCATAAACGATTCAGAGCCACTCATCTTGGGGATGGCCCCTTGTACCTTAACGTGCGATAGGCGAGATGGAACTTGTTCCATCCGCCGTCAGGCAAGCACCCCATTGAGCTACGGTGCAGATTTCTCACGGTACGCACGTTGAGGGGTGGATTCCCAAGGCGAGGAACTGCGCCTTGGGCGGCGGTGATCCCCAAGAGGCTGGCCGCGGAAGCCTCTTGGGTCCCGTCCGGAAGGACAAAAAAACAATCGACTTGGTCGATATACTATCCGCAAGCGTCAGCGCGCAAGAAAAATGAAAGGACAAGGTCCTTTCTCCGCGCGCACCTTCGACGCGCGCTCATCGAAAAAATCACAAGGAGGTCCTTCTTCTTCATGAACGCAGATGTTCTCGCGCTTCTCGAAGCGCGCTTCCCCATCCCCGCGATGGACTATTACCGGCGCATCGCTCTCTGGGACGCCTGGTGGCGCGGTCATGACCGCACCTTCCATGAGTTCACCGAGAATACCGTCGCCGGTCACTCCGTCCGACGGCAGCTCTACCGCATGAATATGGCCAAAAAGGTCGCCGAGGACTGGGCCGCCCTCCTCCTCAACGACCGCACGTCCGTCGACGTGGCCGATCCCGCCGGCGCCGCCTTCGTCTCCCGCGTCTTCGCGGAAACCGACTTCCTGCGGCAGGCAAACCGCCTCGTCGAGCGTGCCTTCGCCGTCGGGACCGGCGCCGCCATCCTCCGCCTGACGGGCAAGGCCGACGCGGACGGCCGCCTGATCGCCTCGCCGGATAAGATGCCCGGTATCTCCTTCGAATTCCTCGACGCCCGGCATATCGTGCCGCTCAGCGTCGAAAACGGGGAGATCACCGAGGCGGCGTTCGTCTCCGAGGCCATCCGGCGCGGCGAAGAGGTCGTCTACCTCGAGATCCATACCCGCGCGGCGGACGGGTACGTCATCCGCAACGAGTTCTACCGCTTCCGCGAAGGACGGATCCGGCGGGAGAAGAACCCCGCAGGCTGCCCCGGAGAGATCCGCACAGGCTCGCCCCGGCCCCTCTTCTCCATCCTCACGCCGAACATCGTCTCCTCCGCCGAGGGGGCCTGCGGGCTCGGCATGTCCGTCTACGCCGACGCGCTCGACTGCCTCAAGGGCGTGGACCTCGCCTTCAACAACTTCTGCCGGGACATCAAGCTCGGCGGGAAGAAGGTGTTCCTCAACCAGACGCTCGTCAGCCGGGATGAATGGGGCAATATCCTCACCCCCGACGACGTGGCGCAGCAGCTCTTCGTGACCGTCGGGGACGCCGACATCGCCGAACATCCCATGATCGCGGAGCATAACCCGGAGCTGCGGTCCTCCGAGAACGCCGAGGCGGTCCAGTGCCAGCTGAACTACCTCTCCTTCCGCTGCGGACTCGGCGCGCATCACTATACCTTCGCCGACACCGAGGCGCGGGCGCGGCTCACGGCGACGCAGTACATGGGCGAGCGGCAGGATATGCGGCAGAACATGGCCAAGCATCAGAAGAACGTCGAGCGGTTCCTCCGGGGCGCGGTCCGGGCCCTCCTCTGGTGCGCCGCCCGCGTGATTGGACTCCCCGTCGACGAGGCGTGTGACATTCGGATCCGCTTCGACGACGCGTACTTCACTGACACCGAAAGCCAGCGGGAACGCGATCTGCGCGAGCTGGCGGCCGGCGTGCTCACGGCGGAGGAATACCGCCGCAAGTGGATCGGCGGGACCGGTGAGACCGGCGGGATCGCTGAAGCCGGCGTGACCGGTGATGCCGCTGAGACCGGTGAGAAGGGAGGTGGCGGCGATGCCTGATCTTTCCGAACTCTTCGGCGAGGAACGGCTCACCTACGCCGAGCTCACGGAGCGGATGACGAAAGCCGGGGTGCAGTTCGGCGACGTCGGGCAGGCGCTCGGCGAGGCCAGGGCCGAATTTGCCCGGCAACTGAACGAGGTCCGGCGGAGCGCCGCGCTCGATCGGGAGCTCGACCGGGCGAAGGTCAGAAACCGCGCGATCGTCTCGAAGATCATCGACATGGACCGCGTGACGGTCGGGGAGGACGGGGTGGCGGGGATCGCCGAGCAGATCGACGCGCTGCGCCATACCGATCCCTACCTCTTCGAGCCGGAGATGCGGCAGCCGGAGCCCATGGCCGCGGAGAATCCCGGCAATCCCGGATCTCCCGGCGCCCCCGGATCCTTCGGGATGCGCATCACGAGCGGATACCCGCATGCCGGGGCCGCGGCGGATCCCGACAGCATGAGCGACGCGGAATACTACCGCGCGATCAAGAAACTATAATTCAGAAAGGCTGGTAATTTATGGCAAACTTCGATTTTTCGGTCAAGCGAGTGGCGCGCGAGGCGCTTCCGTTCCTCTGCGACAACCTCGTCTTCCCGAACCTCATCTACCGTGAAACGGGCGACGCGCCGGCAGCCAAGCAGGGGGACGTCGTCTCCGTGCGCTGCCCCGTGACGCTCGAAGCGACGGACTTCGACGAGGAAAACGGCGTCACTCCCGGCACGCTCCGTCCGAACATGGTCGACGTGAAGCTCGATCACCTCGCGACGGTCGACATGCAGGTCGGCGCGATCGAGGCCGCGTGCGACTTCGAATCCGTCGTCAAGACCTTCATCGAACCCGCGGCGGCGGCCCTCGCGCAGAAGATCAACGCGGAGGGGCTGGGCCTCTACAAGGACATCCCCGGCATCGTCAAGGACTCGCAGCACGAGGTCTCCCTCGACGATTTCGCGGAGGCGGCCTGCATCCTCGACGAGAGAAAGGTCCCCGCGGGCAATCGCTACGCCGTCTGGTCTCCCGCCGCGGCGCGCGCGCTGAAGCAGATCCCCGCCGTCGTCAACGCCGAGAAGTGCGGCTCCAACACCGCGCTGCGCACCGGCGCGATCGGCAAGGTCTTCGGCATCGAGAACTACACCTCCCAGGCGGTCGCGGTCCACGAGAGCGAGTTCGACGGCACCCTCAAGGCGTCCGCCGCGCACGCTTCCTCCGGCACGCTGTCGATGACCGTCACGGGCAGCGGCCCCATCCTCGCGGGCGATCTTCTCCGCATCGGCAGCCGCGTCTACACGGCGACGGAGGACGGGGTGCAGAGCGGCGCGACGGTGACCGTTCCGGTCTACCCGAAGGTGACCTGCCCGGCCAACGCGGCGATCACGCTGATCGGGAACCACACGCCGAACCTCGTGTTCCACCCGCACGCGTTCACGTTCGTGACCCGTCCGCTGGCGGCTCCGGCGGGCGTCGAGTCGTACGTCACCACGTTCAACGGCATCTCCCTGCGCGTGGTCCGCGGCTACGACATGAAGTACAAGCGCGAGATGCTCTCGATGGACGTGCTCTACGGCTTCAAGACCATCAATCCCGCGCTTGCCGTCCGCTACTCCATCGGAGCCTGATCCGGAGGTAGCGGCGATGAGCACGAATACCAACAGCAGGAGCGCGGCCGAAAACCTGCTCGGCGCCCTTCTCTGGCCGATTCTGCCCGAGGAGCTGACCTGGCCGGAGCGGGACGCCTTTGAGGAGGCCGTCGCGGCGCAGGAGCGGTATGCCGCGGGCGGGGAGAGCAGAAAGAGCGGTCCCGTCGTCTCCGAAGCGGTCGGGGACGTGCGCGTCACCTACGGGAAGGGGTCCGCGTCGATGGGAGAGGGCATCGCCGTGCAGGGGGAGCGGATCTCCCCCGAGGCCGCGGCGATCCTCACCCGGGCGGGGCTCCTCACCCGGTGGATCTGAGAAACGGAGGCAGACCATGGAGTGTAACGATACGGCGCTCTACCGGCATTTTCTGGGCGACGGCGGCGATTGGGGCGCGGTCTATGAGGACTTCGCGCTGACCGCGGTCCTCCTCCGGGAGCGCCGGGCGGCGGATCCCGAGCGGCCCGAGGACGGCGTGACGCAGCTTTGGTTTTTCCCCGGCAGAAGCGGGTGCGCCGACGGAGAGGGGGCTGCCGTCCCCTTCCCCCGCTTTACGGCGGGCGACCTCGTCGTGCTGCGGAACGGCTGCGCGGACGAACGCGTGCTCTCCGTGGAGGCGGCGGACGATGCGTCGGAATGCCCGCTCCCCGGCGCGGCGCACGTGCGGCTGACGCTGCGGTAAACGGAGGCGGTCGGATGAAGATCACGGCGGCAGTTGCCGGCAATGATCTCGGCGCGATCGCAAAGCGGCTGGCGGACCTCGGCCCGGCGGTGGGACAGACGGTCGGGGAAGCGGTGATCCGCTCCTCGGAGCCCTACGTCCCCTACCGGACCGGGCGCCTCGCCTCCTCGGTCTCGCTCACCGTGCGGGACGGGGGAGCTGAGGTCCGCTGGGACGCCCCGTATGCCGCGGAATGCTATGCTGCCGCCCGGCCCTTCGGGAAAAAGTTCCATCCGCTGGCGACGGCGCGGTGGTTCGAGGCGGCCAAGGCGGCAGACGGCCCTCAGTGGATCGCGGCGGCACAGGCGGCGGTCGGCGCAGAGCTTGCCAAAGGCGCGAAAGGCGCGAAGAACGAAAACGGCGGTATCGGAAAGGACGGCAGGACGTTATGGAAGGTTTGACAATGCCCGCGGCGCTGGCGGACTGGCTCGCGGGATCGGAGACGATCCCCTTCGTGCCGGAGGCATGGCGCGAGGGGGCGGCGACGGTGAGGCTCACGGGCAGCATGACGGCGGCCCGGACCTACGTGGACGGTTCGCGGCGGCTGGCGGTGCCCTTCGAGGTGCGCGTGCGCTGCCGCGGACGGGCGGTTTCGGACCGGCTCGGGGCGGTGGACTTCTACCGGCAGCTCGGGCGGTACGTCCGGACGCACCTCATGCCCGTGATCCCGCCGGCGGACGGTGCGGGCGCATGGATCCGGGGCGAGGTCACCGAAACGGGCGGCCCGGCGAAATCCGCGGTCTATGAGAACGGCGACGAGGAATACCGCGCGGCCTACGTGCTGACGGTGTTCTGCCCGAAGGACGAGGAATAATCAAGGAGGAATGGCATGGCAATCGTAAAAAGAGCCGACAGGCAGCATTACATGAACATCGGGAGCGCGGCGAACCCCGTCTGGTATCAGATCGGCGAGGGGTTCACCGAATTCGCGGAATCGAAGAACGCGGTGAGCTACCAGAGACGGTACATCCATGAGGTCACGAAGCGCACGGACGTGACGGGATACGCGCCGGTGATCGACTATGAGTTCGAGGTCTATACCGAGAACCCGGTCATCGACCGCCTGCGCCGGATCGCGGACGAGGAGCTCGTGGGCGAGGACGCAAAGGTGGACGTGATGACGGTCGATCTCTTCGACGAAGGCGCGCTCCCCGGGTGCTACCGCGCGTACCGGCGGCAGTATTCCGTCATCCCGGACGAGAGCGGCAAGGGGACGGACGCCCTGGTCTACACCGGCACGATGAAAGGCGTCGGCGACGTTGCGGCGGGGACGTTCGTTCCCGCGAGCGGCATCTGGACCACCGATACGGCAGGCGCGCCGACCGCGAACGTCTGACATGGCGGGCCGCTGGGAATGGGAGGGGCACGCGTACCCCTTCGACATCACGGACGCCGGGTGCATCGCGGCGGTCTCCGGCGCTCTCGCGCGGGTCCGGGAAACGCTGGCGCGGCGGGCGTCGGACGCGAGCAAAGGCGAAGCTCCCGGCCCGTCGGACCCGCTGGATGCGCTGGCAGCGGACGCCGCGGATTACTGCGCGCTTGTCGAGGTGTTCTTCGCGGCTCTCTTCGGGGAGGAGGCGAAGGACGCCCTCTTCGGCGGACGGCGGAGCATGGAGGAGCACGGGGATGCCTACGCGTCCTTTCTGCGGTACGCCGCGGGCGAGCTCGCTCGTCTCGAAGGACTGCGGCGCGAGGCGGAGGCGCGGTACGGCGGCATGGCGGATGCCCTCGGCGTCTTCGACCCGGCAGAGCCGAAGGAGGCCCCGTGACGCGCGGCTGGCTGTGGGAGCCCCTCCCCGCCTCGGCGGACGGAATCCCGGTCTACACGGATTTCCGCCGGTGGGCGCTCTTTTTCCGCCTGCTCGCCGATCCCGCGGTCCCGGAGGCCGTCAAGCCCGCCGTCGCCGCCCGGATCGTGTGCCGCGAGATCCCACAGCCCCGGACGCCCGGGGAGCGGGACCGCGTGACGAAGGCTCTGCTCGTCTTTGCGTCGGGCGGGGAGGAAGAGCCTCGGGCGGACGGGGGCGAGCCTCTCTTCGACTTCGAGGAGGACGGAGCACGCATCCTCGCGTCGTTTCGGGCGGCCTACGGGATCGATCTGACCGCGGCGCGCATGCACTGGTGGGTGTTCCTCGCCCTGCTCAGGGGCCTGCCGCCGGAGAGCGCGTTCATGCGGGCGGTGCGGCTCCGCGCGCTCGATCCCGCCGAGATCGAAGACGACCGGATGCGGCGCGAGGTGCGGCGGGCGAAGCGTTCCGTGCGGCTTGCCGGGGCAAAGCGAAACAACAAGGAGGTATAAGCAATGGATGGTTCCGTAACCATCGGCGTGGGGCTGGATCTCGCATCCTTCACCGAATCCCTCGCGTCGCTGGAATCCGAACTTTCCGCCGTGGGACCGCGGATCGTCTCCGCCCTCACGGCATCCCTCGGCGGGGACGGGCTGGTCTCGGTCGTCGCCGGGGCGGCTGCGGCATGCGTCTCGGCCTTCGCGGGTGCGGGCTGGGAGGGTGCCGGGGCATCGGCGGCTGAGTCCCTCGCGGCGGGCGTCGGATCGGGCGCAGCGGCGGTCACGCAGGCGGTCTCGTCCGTCGCGCAACAGGCAGCCGGGGCGTTTTCGGGCGGCGGCTGGACAGGGATCGGCGCGGCGATGATGCAGGGTGTCGCCGAGGGCGTGCGGGCTGCCGGATCCGAGGTGACGGCGGCGATCCGGGCGGTGTCCGCGGAAGCCGAGGCCGCCGTGAAATCGTATTACGCCATCGCGTCCCCCTCGCGCCTCATGCGGGACGAGGTCGGCGTCATGATCTCCCGCGGGATCGCCGAAGGGATCCTCGAGGGCGCGCCCGCTGTCCGGGAAGCGATGAACGGCGCGTGGAACGGCGGCGGGAGCATGCGTCTTCCTGCGCAGGACGGGAGCCGGTCGGTAACGCAGAACATCTATCTGCGCGACACGGACGCCTCCCCCTACCGCACGGCCAGACGCATCCGAAAAGAAAGCGAGGCGATGTTCCGATGAGCGGCGGCATGCAGGATTACAAAATCACCCTGACGGATCGCCGGGGCAGGACCCTCATCCTCTCGCCGAACGGGCCGTGCAAACTCATCGAGGGCGGCCTCGAGGGCTTCGGAAGCGCGGACTTCGACGTCCGGGTGCGGGCCTACGCCTCGACGGCGGGGGGATACGCCGAAACGAGACGCTTCGCCGAGCGCGGGATCGGTTTGACGTTCACCGTGGAGGACGGGGCGGAGGAAGACGCCGAGACGATCCGGAAGAGGATCCTCTCGATGATGGATCCCGGCGAGGACCTCACGCTTGACGCAGAACTCTCGGGCGAGCGGCGGCAGATCACCGTCATCCCCGCCGAGGGGGCCGAGATCCGCCGTCCGCACTTTTATCACCCGCTCGAGGTGACGCTCACCTTCTGCGCGCCGGAGGTCTTCTTCCGTGAGCCGGAGGCGCGGGGCGTGCAGTTCGGCGACAGAGCGCCGCTTTTCGCGTGTCCCCTGAATCTCTGGGCGGGCGCAGGGACGGTGTCGGGCCTTCTGCGCGTAGGGAACGAGGCCGTGATCCGGAATCCCGGCGACGGGCCGTGCGGCGTGGTGGTCACCCTCTCAGCCGAGGGCGGTCCGGTGGTGTCCCCGGTCGTGACGGCGGGCGAGAAGTTCATCCGCTGTCCCCTGACCCTGGCGGACGGCAGTGAAATGGAGATCGACACGAGACCGCGGCGCAAGACCATCACGGTCGATGGAGAGCGCGTCTTCCTCTTCGATCGGGACAGCACGTTCTTCCAGCTCCCGCCCGGGGTGACGGCCGTGACGGTCGGGGCGGTCCAGGGCGAGGAGTATCTCAAAGCCCGGATCGCGTTCACGCCGATCTACTACGGCATGTAAAGGGAGGGCGAAGGATGGAAAAGGGAGGAGAACTCTTCTTTCTCGACGAACATTTCGAGCCGGTGGAGGGTCCGGTGGAGGAATGCGGCTCGGCGGTGTGGTCGGAGCGGTATTTCGAGCCGGGATCGTTCACCTTGACGGTCCCGCGGACCCTCGTGCGGCGCGTCGCCGGGGCCAGGTACGCACAGAGCGCGGAGGAGGACGGCGAGATCCTCTGCGGGCGCATCGACTACCTGACGGCGGACGAGGCGGGCGAAGGCGAGATCGGCGGACGGCTGCTCGGCGCGCTCCTCGAAGACCGCGTGATCGCCGCGATCCCGTCGATGGCAGCCGACACGGACGCGGCGGAGGCGGTGCTCTCGGTCGCCGAGGCGAATCTGCGCTCCCTGGGCGTCGTCATCGACCGGGAAAACTCCGTCACGATCGGCGAGGCGGCCTCCCCGGCGGGGCTCTGGGACAACCTCGGCGCGTGGTGCTATGCCGCGCTCAAGCCCTTCGGCGCCGCCCCGGAGGTGAAGCTGCGCCCGGTGAACGGCGTCCTCGTCCCGGTGATGCGCGTGATCCGCGGCGTCGACCGCTCGGCGGGGGAGTCCCGGGCGGTGTTCTCGAAATCCTTCGGGAACATCCTCTCCGTGTCGCTCGAGCGGGATGAGAGCCGCATGAAAAACGCCGTCTACGTCGAAGGCGCGGACGGCACGGTCGTGCTGACGGACAAAAGCGGCGGCACGGGGCGGCGGGAGACCTACAAAAAGGCGGCGGACGTCGCCCGGGCCGATTTCGCATCCGACGCAGCCTACCGGGCGGCCCTCGTTCGGCGCGGGGAACAGATCCTCGCGTCGAGGCAGGCGGCGGTGTGCGTGTCGGCGGAGAGCGATACCGGTGCGCTCCCGGTGTACGGACGGGACTATGCGCTCGGGGACGTGTGCGACGTGGCGGACGAAGAGCTCGGCGTGTCGTTTGCGGTCCGGCTGACGGGCGCGGATCTCGTGTGGGAGGGCGGCCGGGCGATGCGGATCCCCTTCTTCGGGGAGGAAGCGCGCCTGATCCGCCGTCTCGCGGACGAAGAACGGATCTGACAGATCAAGGAGGAGTATCATGGCAATCTACTTTCATCCCGTAAACGGCGGGATGTTCGACTCCACCCGGATGGTGGAGGAGGTCGGGGGCTTCCCGCGGGGCGACAAGGCGGTGGACGCCGCGTTCTTCGCGAAGATGTTCTCCTGCTTCTACAAGGACGGCATCATCGGCGAGAACAGCTTCCGCGTGACGCCGACGTCCGGGCTTTCGGTGCAGGTGGCGCCGGGCGTCGCGTGGGCATACGGCCGCATGGCGTGGCAGCAGAGCGCGCTGACCTTCACGCTCGGGGCGGGGAAGACGTGGACGATCCTCTTGCGCCTCAACACGGCGGCGGGCGAGTTCACGTGCGTCGCGACGGACAGCAGCGCGGGCCTGCCGAACCGCACGGAATCGGTGTGCGACCTGATCCTCGCGGAGGTGACGATCCCGGCGGGCGCGTCCTCGATCACCGCGGTCACGGACACCCGCGCGGACACGGCCAAGTGCGGCGTGGTGACGTCGGCGGTCGACGCGCTCGGCACGGTGGAGACGGCGCGCAACGCGCAGAACCTCGGCGGCTCGGCGGCGTCGGCATACCTGAAGAAATCGGGCGGCACGATGACGGGCGCGCTCCGGGCGGCAGCGGACACGGCGGGGGCGTCGGTGGTGCGCAACATTTCGTACGGCGCGACGGTGCCCGCGAGCCTGGCGAACGGCGAGATCTTCATCCAGCTCGCGGACTGACGGGAGGCGCGGCATGAAATTTCTCTACCACACCCTGAGCCGCTTCCGCGTGAACGACCACGTCATGGTGATCCGCGTCACGACCGACGGCCAGACGCTCACGGTGACGATGCGCAGCCCGGACGACGCGGCCCTGCCCGAGATCCCGCTCTCGATCGGGTACAACGGGACGGTGCAGCAGATGACCCGGCCGACCCCGGCGGAGATGCGGGCGACGTTCCCGTATGCCGACGCGGTGAAGCGGATCGATCTTCACGGCGCGACCGTCGTGTACCGCGAGCGGTCCGTGTCGTCGCTGAGCTGGCAGGGCGGGCTGACCGATCCCGACCCGGAGGGAGCGTCGTGATCGACGGCGTGCGTCTGAACGAATCGAACACCGTGCAGGTGGTCTCGGAGACGGCGGGCGCGCCGGGGCTGAACCTGCGCCTCGTCGAGGTCCGCTGCTTCGACAGGGATCCGGGGCAGACCGCGTGGACGCACCGCGTGTATGCCTACGATTCCGCCTTCCAGAACAACCCGTACGGGTTTTACGCGGGCGCGGACATGGAGCCGGGGACCGAGGTGTGGTTCCGGATGCTGTACGCGTGCTACGTCCCGGCGGACGAGAGCGATCACGACGCCTATCTCGGGCTCGTCGAGATCGACACGGAGCGCGCGGTCGTGACGGCGGCGGGCTCTCCCTACTGTCCCCGCGAGGTGCGCGTCGCGAACGCTGCGGCAGGCGCGAACGCCCGGGTGAGCTGGGTGCTTCCGCCGGACACGACGGTCCCGATCTCCGGGATCGAGCTGGAACGCTCGGTCGACGGCGGGGCCTACACCGCGGTGACGAGCGGGCTCGTGACCTCGTACGTCGACCGGCTGCCCGCCTCGATGACCGACGTCACATACCGGGTTCGCTCGGTGTCCGCATCGGCGGGCGGGACGACCTCTCCGTGGGTGACGGCATCGCCCGCGGCGGAGGAGGCGTCGAATGTGCGCGTGCGGATCGGGGGCGCGTGGAAAACCGTCGCCGGGATCTGGGTCGGCGTGAACGGGACCCCCGCCCCGGCGAAAAAGACCGTTCTGGTGGGACACGGATAAAAAACCGCCGCCCCCGGCGCTCATCGGCGAGGCGGGGACGGCGGCATATGAAATTCGGAGGACACCAAATTTTCTCTGAGATCATCCCAGGCGGTCGACGGAGAAGAGCGGCTTCCCGAAGACGCCGGGGGCGTAGGTGAAGAGCGCGTTGTGCGGGATCCCGTCCGCGTCGGTGAGGAAGAACATCGCCGTGCGGCTCATCCCGCTTGCGGAGACGTGGAAGTCCTCGCATCCGAACCCGGTCTCGGGCAGCTCGATGCCCACCGGGATCCAGACGCACTCCGCGACCTCGTCGAACGCGCCGTCCGGGATCGCGAGATCCTCGATGCCGAAGACTTCGCGTGCGATCATGCGGGCGTCAGCCTCGGCGATCTCATACCGCTCCCGGTCCTCCATCAGGCGGACGTACGGGGCGAACGGATGCTCCTCGACGCCGGCGAAGAGCGTGAGCGAATACAGGAAGCGCAGGGCCTCGTCGTTGGTGAAGGAGACGTCACCGTCCAGCCAGGCGGCGGGCATCACGTAGCGCACGATCTGTTCGGTGATCAGCTTCGCGCCGTCGTCGGTGACGCGGTGGGCGGTGAGGCGGTTTTCACGGGAAGAGCTGCCCCAGGACCCCGATGCGAATTCGGTCAGCCGCCAGCCGTCGTCGGTGTTCACGTAGGTGACGTGCCAGCGCTCGTAGTCGATCGGGCCGCCCTCCATGCCGAGCTCATGCTCGTAGGCGGCGACGTACCAGAAATCGAGGGTCCATTCGTTCGATTCGATGATCTCGAAGCGGTCGTATTCGGGCATGTGGCCCACACGCGAGCCCATCGCGCCGTTTGCGACGCCGAGCCTGCCGTCGAAGTTTTTGAAGCGCGTCTTCATCTTCTGCCATGCGTTCCACTCGTAGACGGCGGTGACGGCGCGCTCGAAGTCGTAGTAGTTCTCAAAGCGGCCGCGGACCATGGTCCAGTCCCACGCCGTGCCGTTCTCGTCGACCGTGGAGTAGGTGGGGTAGCATTCCCCAGAGAGGAAGGGCTCGCCGTCCTTCTTCGGGAAGGATTCGAGAAAACGGACGGGATCGCTGTTGAGCCCCTCGAGCATCAGGGCGTCTCTCCAGAGATCGGCCTGCTCCTCGTTCAGGAAATCGGGGATCGGATCCTCGTACACCCATTCTCCGAGCGGCAGGGCGGGGGCGTCCTCGTCCTCCGGCTCTCCCTTTTTCGCGAATTTCATGCACGGGATCGGATTCGGGTCGTCTCCCTGCTCGTTTTTGTAGAAGAAGAGGCGGTATTCGCCGCAGTCCTCGGGCTCCTTGTTCTCGTAGGAGATCAGGCGGAAGCGCGCCGTGGTCGAGATCTCGTCCGAGAGGATCTCGAGGTCTTCGAGGTCGTATTTCGACACCGGATAGCCGTCCTCATCGACGGTGTAGCGGTCGTCGCCGGTGTCGGGTCCGTTCCCGCCCTTGAAGAAGCGCTTCGCAATGTCCGCGCCGCGTTCGGTGACGGCGTACTTCGCCTCGGCCTCGTTCCAGACGATGATGCCCCGCAGGGCTTCGGGATAGTCCTCGGCTTCGGCGTATTTCAGCGAAGAGAAGTAGAAGTTCGAGACGGAGTCGGGGTCAAAGCTGCGCACGTCGAGCAGCGACGGGTCGAGCCAGAGGCGGTTGAGGGCGCAGCGCACGATCTGTTCGGTGACGAGCGCGGTTCCGGCACGGGTGAAGAGCCCCTCGCGGGGTTCGTCCTCGCCCGGCGTCAGGCTGGTCCACGGCGTCGAGCCGACCTCGCGGGTCTTCGTCTCGGGAGCCTCGGTCTCGGGGGCTTCGGTCTCTTCCTGTTCCTCGGGGGGCTTGACCTCGACCTCGCCCGGGCTGGGAGCGGGGATCTCCGCCGACGGAACGGGATCGAAGGGGAGCTCTTCCTCGGGGACGTCGGGCTCGGCCGGTTCCTCGGGTTCCGCCTCGGTCTCCTCGTTTTCCCACGAGAAGAGCGGGTCCGTGATCTGCGATTCCACCGGGACGTACATGGCGGTCTCGTGATCCTCCACGAACGAATCCAGCGCGGAGCAGGCGCTGAGACTGAGGCCGAGGCAGGCGCACACGCACAGCGCGGCTGTCACGGAGCAAAGCAGAGCGTTCGGTTTGTTTTTCACCGGATTCACCTCCCGGTTTCGATGTTCGTTTTCTGCCCCTTAGACGGCGCGCGGCACGGAAAAGTTCCCCCTCCGTGCCGCTGTTTACAAATTATTTTCTTTTTCGCCGTTACGGGTTCACGTCAAAGGGCAGATCGTCCGGCGGGGGATCCCACCAGTCGTCCGGATCGCCCGGCTGCTCTGTCGGCTGCTCGGCGGGCTGCTCGGTCGGCTGCTCGGCGGGCTGTTCGGCAGGCTGCTCGCCCGGCTGATCCGTCGGGGTCTCGGCGGGCTCGGGCTGGGGTTCCGGCTCGGGCAGAGGTTCTGGCTCGGCGGGCCGGACGGGGGCCTCGTGCTCGGTCGCTTCTCCGGCGGCGTATTCGCCCGTCGTGAAGGACGCGAAGCGCCAGCCGATATCGGTGTTGAGCAGGGAGATGAGCGTACGCTCGACCGAGGGGGCCTCCGGATCGCCGTAATAGGTGTAGTACCAGAAGTCGATCTTCCAGTCGGCGGCCTCGATCAGCTCGAAATCGTCGAGGGCGGGGAGGTAATCCGTGCGGGCGGCCCGTCCGGGGTTGTTCGCATCCGCGGCGAGGCGTCCGTCGATCTGGACGTAGCGCGTGCCCGCGAGCTCCTGCGCGAAGCTCCAGGTGAAGATCGAGGTGAGGACCGTGTTGAAGGCGTAGAAGTTCGTGTACCGCCCGCGGGGGAAGAAGTAGGTGCGGAACACGCCGTCGGCGCCGGTCATGGTCGTCATGCCGTAGTAGGTGCCGGGCAGGTAGGGTTCGCTGTCGTTGAGCGGCAGCAGGTCGATGGCTTCGGCGGGGCCTCCGACGAGGACGGGATAGAGGACCTTCGCCCGGCGGTACAGGGTCTGCACCTCGGGGGAGAGGAAGGCGGGGACGGGGGCCGTGACGGCGCTTCCGACGATCGGGGGCTCGGTCTGCGTCTGCGAGGCGGTGAGGGCGGCGCCCTTCTTCACGAGGAGCATCACCGGCAGGGGGGAGCCCGTCGGGGAGCGGTAGTAGAAGATGCGGTATTCGCCGCGGTCGGTCCGGCGTCCTCCGGCGATCTCGGTCACGCGGAAGCGCGCCTCGGTGGAGACGGCGTCGGAGGAGATCTTCAAATCCGAGACCTCGAAGGGCGTGCGCTCGATCGTGCCGGAGCCGAATTCATACCGGCCAGCGAGGACGTCGTAGCCGAAGCCCGTCTTGGTCTCCGAGGGGCCCTCCGTATAGCCGAAGAACCCGCGGGCGACGGTGTCCGCCGCTTCGGAAGAGACGGTGTAGACCTTGGCCTCCGCGTCCCATTCGAGCAGGCTCGCGAGGTAGGTCGGGTAGCCGTTGACGTTCCGGTAGCGGTAGGTGGAGACGAGGAAGGCTGTCACCGCCTGCTGATCGGGTGCCGTGAAGCCGGGGGAGAGCCAGCTCTCGCGCATGCAGTAGCGGACGAGCTGTTCGGTGACGAGCGCGGCGGCGGCGCGGGTGAAAAGACCGTCGCGCGGGGCATCCTCGCCCTCGGTGAGGGAGGACCACGTCGTCGAGGCGGGGGGCAGGCTGCCGAAATCGCGCAGCTCCGCGGGACCGCCGGGCCGGGAGGATCCCTGATCGTCCGCGTTCCCGGTGCCGGGCTCCTCCCACGAGAAGAGCGGGATCGGCGGCTCGGTTTCGACGGGTTCGGTCTCGGCTGTCTCGGGCTTCTCCCCGTGTCCCTTGAGGGCGCACGAGGAAAGGACGAGGGGCAGGACGATCACGAGGGACAGGGCAAGGATGAGGAATCGCAGGGGAAACGTGCGTTTCATGGACCGCACCTCCGGTTTACTCGGTTGGACTTACTTTTTCTTGAGATTCGTGATCTCGGTGACGCCGCTCGGGAGCTCCCAGGTTTTGAGGAAGGTGAACGTGTCGCCGGGCTCGAGGAAGAGGACGGATTCGTCGAAGGGCATCTTATAGACGCCGCTGTCCGTTTTGAGGTAGACGACCGTCGCGCCCGCCTCGTTCACGTAGACGATCTCGTTCAGGACCGCCTCGCCGGGCAGGGCATCATCGGCGATCTCCGTCACGCCGCTCTGCTTGAGCGCCGCTTTGTATTTCTGGAAGACGTCCTCCTGCGTGGTGCTGGTGACGACGAGGTTGTAGTTCTTGACGTTCACCATCGAATACATCTTGACGATGCCGGAGGCGTCCTTCAAAACCATGATGTATGTCGCCTCGCCGCCCACGTTGATGAGGGAGGGGAAGGACGCGCGGTAGCCGTACTGCTGGACCGAGCCCTCGGCGGCGGACATGGCGGAGTATTCCTCGGCGCCCGCCACGGAGAAGAACGTATAGTCGCCCGTGCGGCGGTTGGCGGGGGTGAAGCCGAGGTTCGCCTCGTCGTGGGAGGTGGAGGTGGCGCCCGTGAA
>JAEEGL016724157.1_pt1 | contig 15582 bp, 14 predicted proteins | sample 9134231 | NCBI WGS metagenome assembly JAEEGL01 (sample SAMN16246548, study PRJNA631951) | gut metagenome | biome: gut microbiome; feature: rumen; material: fiber-attached | host: Bos | place: Iran: Karaj | collected 2018-10
CGATACCAGCCCGTGGGCGGTGCACGGCGACGAGGGCTGGGTGGAATTCAGCTGGGATGGGGACGAGGACGTCACGGGGTTCACCATCCGCAACGGTTTCCAGCAGACATCCAGGATCTATTACGGCAACTACCGCCCGAGGACGCTGGATGTGTACGTCGGCGGCATGCTGCTGTGCTCCGTGGAACTGGCGGACGAGATGGGAACGCAGTACGTGACGTTTTCACAGCCCGTGCGGGGCAGCTCGATCCGGTTCGAGGTGGCGGACGTGTATCCCACCAACATTGACCAGGACATGTGCATCGGGTCGATCCATGTGTTCGCGCGGTGAGCGCGGAGGCAGGCGGGTGGTTTTCCGATCGGACAGAAAGAACCCGGAGAGGCTGCGGGCCTCTCCGGGTTCTTCAATGGAAGGTGTCTGCGCTTCCCGCGCACCGCGGTTTCAGCGGCGGCGGAACAGGTGTCCGATGAGCTTGTGCCAGAATATCCAGACGAACTGGAACACCGCGGCGATGATGTAGATCAGCCAGATATTGATGGCGTGGGAAAAAGTCAGGTGCAGGCTGAGGGCGACGCCCCATACGATGAAGCTGGATACGATCAGCCGGGTGCGGTAGGTGTAGTTCCACACGTTGGCAAGTACCGTCAGCACGACTCCGGTGGCGGGGATGGCGTAGACAAACGCGAGCCACCAGTGCGGCCCCTCGGGCTTGAGCATGCACAGCAGGGAATAGGCCACGGTGGCGACCAGCCACACGATGGCCACGGAGAGGATCAGCACGTAGCGGCGGGTGCGGGCCTGGCCGCTGAGGGGTACGATGGCCGGGTCTCCCTCCACGCCCATGAGCTCTCCCACCGGGATCTGGTACAGCTCCGCCAGCTGGGTCAGCACGAACACGTCCGGCACGCCCTCGCCGCGCTCCCACTTGGACACGGATTTGTCTGAATAGTTGATCTTCTGGGCGATGTCGGCCTGGGTGTATCCGTTCAGCTTGCGATAGTATACGAGATTGCGCGCGATCTTCTCCCGCAGCGTGGACTCATCCACAGCCGTCGCCTCCGTTCTGCCGCGGCCCGACGCCGCGTTTTTGCTCCATTGTCCCGATAGAGCATCTCCATTATACGTAGAATTGGCGCAAAACGCAAGCGTTTGAGGGCTATTATTCGGGATTTTGGGCTCTACCCACAGTAGAGTTCCTGATTTTTTCTACTGTTCCGGGTCCGAAGGCCCGAAATTCCGTAGAGGCGGCAGGCCGCCGAAGTAGGGTGCAAAGCGCTTCTTCCCCTGTTATACTGAACATGCCGGAAATGCGGTGCATTTCCGGAATCATGACAGGGAGGGGTGATCCGTTTATGTTCCGCAGGGTTTTCAAAATGCTGGGAAAGCTTCTTCCCAGGGTCACGGCAAACCGCCTCATAGGCGCTGTGGACCTGAACGCAAAAAACATTTGCCAGTGCGCCTGCTGTGACGAGTGAAGGGCGCCGGCCCATCCGGATGCCGGGCCCGGAGGCGCGGCGGGGTGGGACTGAAAGGGCCGAAATGGAAACCTGATGTGAGCCGGGAGGGCCGGTAGAGGCGAAACAGGAGCGCTACGCGGGCGGGGAGACCGTTTTCAACGGCATCCCCGCTTTGCGTGGGGACAGGGAAGACCGGGCTTGGGCGAGGGAGACGGAGCGATGTCGGGAAGGGGGATGGGCCGCGGGAAAGCCGGGAGGCGTGATAATGGGGAGGATAGAGGAGGGCGGCGCCGGGAAGGGCTCGCTGTCGCTCTGTTTTCATTCGTTTATCGTCGTGCGGGGAATGTGCCGGGAGACGGAGAACGAGGTGCGCGGATGGCGCGCTTTTGCATGTTTTTCGTGCGCTCATGGCCGGACGGGGAATGCAGAAACACCGCAAGGCATGCATTTTGGATAACGCGGCGGTCTTTTTTTCACGCCTGTTCATCATGAACGTGTTCTGAGCCACGGGCGGAAAGCGTCATGAAACGGGCAAGGGAATCACGGCGATCCTGACGCCGGAAGCGATGGGAAAGCATTTATCGCCCTGGGAAAGGCGTTTCGCCTGCGCAAGGGGGCTTTTTTCTCCGCCTGCGCGCAGATTCCGCGAAAAATGCGTTGATTTTCCCCCGGACATGTGCTATAATTCCTTTCAAATTTCCCCGTTTACACTGAGCGCACCCCCCAGAATGCGGCAAGGAGGATCGCCATGGAACGATGCTGGATTCCCGAGGGCTACCGGAGCCTGCTGTCCGTGCGGGAGACGGAGGTCGCCATCAAGTACGTCAAGGACACCTTTGAGCACACTTTTTCCAAGGCCATGAACCTGCTGCGCGTCAGCGCGCCGCTTTTCGTGGAGCGGAAGTCCGGCCTGAACGACAACCTGAACGGCGTGGAGCGGCCCGTGGGCTTCGACGCCAACGGCATCGGCGGCGATATCGAGATCGTGCACTCCCTGGCGAAGTGGAAGCGCATGGCGCTGGCCCGCTACGGCTTCTCCATGCACGAGGGGCTGTATACGGACATGAACGCCATCCGTCGGGACGAGGAAACGGACAACCTGCACTCCATCTATGTGGACCAGTGGGACTGGGAAAAGGTCATCTCCCGGGAGGACCGCACCATCGCCTATCTTACGCACACCGTGCGGGTGATCGTGCGCGTGCTGGCCGCCACGGAGCTGGCCACCTGCGCCCGCTTTCCTCAGCTGACGCCCCGCATCGATCCGAACGTCACGTTCATCACTTCCTCCGAGCTGGAGGCGCTGTATCCGGACCTGACGCCCAAGGAGCGGGAGAACGCCATTACCCGGGAGCACCGGACGGTGTTCATCATGCAGATCGGCGACAGGCTGGCCTCCGGCGCGCCCCACGACGGCCGGGCGCCGGACTATGACGACTGGGCGCTGAACGGCGATATCCTGGTGTGGGACGAGGCGCTGGGGTGCGCGCTGGAGATCTCCTCCATGGGCATCCGCGTGGACGAAACCTCCATGCGCAGCCAGCTGGAGAAGGCCGGCTGCCCGGAGCGCGCGGAGCTGCCCTTCCACAGCGCGCTGCTCAGGGGCGAGCTGCCCCTGACCATCGGCGGCGGCCTGGGCCAGTCCAGGATCTGCATGCTGATCCTGCAGAAGTGCCACATCGGCGAGGTGCAGGCGTCCGTTTGGCCGGAAGCGACCATGCGCGCCTGCGCGGAGCGGGGCGTGTTCCTGCTGTGACGGGGCGCTTCGGGGATTTATGCTGTTTTTTCATGAGCCGGTCGCTGTCAGACCGGCTCTGATGCGCTTTTTGCCCGACTGGGCGGATGGGAGGCGATGGGATGCGGCGTTTGAAGATGCTGCTGGCGATTCTGCTGGCGATTCTGTTGGCGGGCTGCGGGGCGGGCGCTCCGCCGGAGGCGGGAGGCGGCGAAACCGCGGCTCCGGAGGTGACACTGCGCTTTTTCAACGTGGGCAAGGCGGACGCCGTCCTCATCACCTGGGAAGGGCGCGCCGTGCTGGTGGACGCGGGCACCGACGATGCGGGGCCGATGCTGGCGGAGTATTTCCGGGGAAACGGCATCGGCGCGCTGGACATGCTGGTGATCACCCACTTCGACAAGGACCACGTGGGCGGCGCGGACGCGGTGCTGCGGGCGGTGTCCGTGGGCCGGGTGCTGGAGCCGGTGTATCCCGAGGACAGCAAGCAGGTGAAGCAGTACCGGGCGGCGCTGCAGGAGACGGATATAGAAGCGGAAGCGCTGGAGAAGAGCGTTGAAATCGAGCTGGACGGGGTGAAGTTCGTCGTCGACGCGGCGGACAGGGTCTACGAGCAGGACAACGACAATTCCCTTGTGATCCGCCTGGAGGCGGGGGAGCGCTCCGCGCTGCTGGCCGGGGACGCGGAGAACGACCGGCTGAACGAGCTGCTCCGGGGCAATATGCCCCTGAAGTGCGACATCCTGAAGGTGCCCCACCACGGCGGGTATGAGCGGCTCAGCCCGAACTTCTTCCAGGCCTGCGGCGCGGCGTATGCCGTCATCACCTCCTCCGATGAGGAGCCGGAGGACGACGACACCCTGACGGCGCTGGAGGAGGCGGGGTCTGTCGTCCTCAGCACGCGGCAGGGCGACGTGGTGCTGCGCCTGGGCGGGGAAGGGGCCGTGGCGGAATGACTCCAGGCGCGACTTTGCGGCAGATTTAACGCGGGCGCGTTTGACAGTGAATGGAAACTGTGCTAAATTGATACAGGTGAAATCTGTTCCCACGGAAAACAATGCATGGAAAGGAATGATATATCATGTCTATTCTGAAGGGCGCCGCGGTCATCGGTCAGTCCGGTGGACCGTCCTCCGTCATCAACGCTTCCGCCTACGGCGCGATCAAGACCGCGCTGGATTCCGAGGCCATCACCCGCGTGTTCGGCATGTGCAACGGCATCAAGGGCATCCTGGAAGACAGGCTGATCGACATGGGCAAGGAAGATCCCGACGAGCTGGCCCTGATGAAATACACTCCCTCCTCCGCGCTGGGCTCCTGCCGCTACAAGCTGAAGGATCCCGACGAGGACGAGACGGACTATATCCGCATCCTGGAGATCTTCAAGAAGTACGACATCCGCTATTTCTTCTACAACGGCGGCAACGACTCCATGGATACCTGCAACAAGATCTCCAAGTTCATGCTGCGCAACGGCTATGAGTGCCGCTGCATGGGCATTCCCAAGACCATCGACAACGACCTGGCCGGCACGGATCACTGCCCCGGCTTCGCCTCCGCCGCCAAGTATATCGCCACCTCCGTGATGGAAGTGTACCGCGACGCCACCGTGTACGATACCGGCATGATCACCATCATCGAGTGCATGGGCCGCCACGCCGGCTGGCTCACCGCCGCCGCCGCGCTGGCCAATTACAAGGGCCGCGGCGCCGACCTGATCTATCTGCCCGAGGTGGACTTCGATCTGGACAAGTTCACCGCCACGGTGAAGGAGATCTACGCCGCGAAGAAGAAGTGCCTGGTCGTGGTGTCCGAGGGCATCCACGACAAGAACGGCACCTTCATCGCCGAGTACGCCAACAAGAACATGGCCAAGGACAGCTTCGGCCACTCCCAGCTGGGCGGTCTGGCGGCCTATCTGGCCAACTATGTCAAGGAGCAGACCGGCGCGAAGGTCCGCGGCATCGAGCTCTCCCTGCTGCAGCGCTGCGCCGCGCACTGCGCTTCCCAGACGGACATCGACGAGTCCTTCATGGCCGGCGAAGCCGCCGTGATTAACGCGGTCAACGGCGTCACCGACAAGATGGTGGGCTTCGAGCGCGAGTACGTGGACGGGAAGTACAAGTGCAACATCAAGCTGTTCGATCTGACCATCGTGGCCAACGCCGAGAAGAAGGTTCCCCGGGAGTGGATCAACGCGGCGGGTGACAACGTGGAGAAGCCCTTCATCGACTACTGCCTGCCCCTGATCCAGGGCCAGACCAAGCTGACCATCGAGGACGGCCTGCCCCGCTTCGTGGAGCTGAAGAAGGTCAAGGCTGAACCGTAAAAAGAGGCGGCGATGCCCGGAAGGGCGCGCCGGAGAAGAAAAGAGCCCCGACCGCATCGCGGTCGGGGCTCTCATTATGCAAACGCCTTTCCCGGCGCGAAGGGTTTATTCCTCGGGCTCCAGCACGCCGTAGGATCCGTCGTTCCGGCGGTACAGCACGCTCAGAATGTCGTTGTCCTCGTTGCGGAAGAGGAAGAAGTTGTGGCCCAGCAGCTCCATCTGGGCGATGGCGTCCTCAATGGACATGGGCTTTACGGGGAATTTTTTCACACGGGCCACGTCGTAGCGGGCCTCCTCCACGGGGGCGGTATCCGGTTCGACGGTGAAGGCGTCGGCGCGCAGGCGCTTTTCCAGCTTGGTGCGGTAGCGGACGATCTGGCTCTCGATCTTTTCCACGGCGGCGTCGATGGACTGATACATGTCCGCGGAGCTCTCCTCCGCCCGCAGGATGAGGCTGCCCGCGGTGATGGTCAGTTCGCAGCTGTTGCGGTTGCCCTTCTGCTGCTTGAAGCGGATCAGGGCCTCGGCGTCGTCGCGGAAGTATTTATCCAGCTTGCCCAGCTTCTTTTCAACGCGCTGGCGCAGGCTATCGGTTGCCTCGATGCTCTTCCCGGCGTAATTGTACTTCATACTGGTCTCTCCTTTGCGTGGTACTGGCGGCGCTCCGCCGTCATGTATTATATTCTTCGCGCAGGGTCGTTTTCCTGCATGGTTGTAAAATTTTTGTATTTTGGGAAAACGGCCGAAACAGGGCATGAACGGGGCCCGATGCGGGAAACCTGTCTTCAGAAAACGCGAAGGCAGGTAAGCGGAGTGAAAAAGGGAAACGAGATCCCGGTGTACGCCATGGAATATCAGCCGCGGCCCGGCGACCGGGAGACGCGCAGGCCGGAAAACGGAGAACGGGCCGGGGAGGCGGAAAAATGAACAGGCAGGACGAGCCCAGGGCGGCGGAGTACAAAAAGCTGGTATCCGACTTGACGCCCGGCAGCAACATGCCCAGGGAGTGCCTTCGGGCGTTCTGGGTGGGCGGGGTGATCTGCTGCCTCGGGCAGGCGATCTCCCTGCTGGGCGAGGCGCTGGAGCTGAGCGTGGCAGCGTCGCCCATGTTCACCTCCTGCGCGCTGATCTTCCTGGGGGCGACGCTCACGGGCCTGGGAGTGTACGACCGCATCGGCAAGTACGCCGGGGCGGGTTCTATCGTGCCCATCACGGGCTTCGCCAATTCCATCACGGCCCCGGCCATGGAATTCCGCCGGGAGGGCCTGGTGATGGGCGTGGGCGCGCGTCTGTTCCAGCTGGCGGGGCCGGTGCTGGTGTACGGCATCGCGTCCTCCGTGGCCGCGGGCGTGATATACTGGATCGTCAGGGAGTTGGCAGCATGAGCAGGATGGGAGCGCAGACGTTTATTTATGATAATCCCGTGGAGATCGCCGCTCACGTGTCCGTGGCGGGGCCCAAGGAGGGCCAGGGGCCGCTGCGGGAGTGGTTCGATACGGTGCTGGAGGACGACCTGCTGGGGGAAAAGAGCTGGGAGCTTGCAGAGTGCAAAATGCTGACCCGGTGCGTTGAGCGCGCCGAGGCGGAGGCCGGAATGCCCCGGGGCTCGGCCCAGGCATTCCTGAGCGGCGACCTGAACGACCAGATCATCGCCTCCTCCTTCGCCGCCCGGGACATGGGGCTGCCGTTCATCGGGCTGTACGGCGCGTGCTCCACGTTCGTGCAGGGACTGGTGGTGGGCGGCGCGCTGGTGAGCGGGGGATTTCTGGACAATGCCCTGTGCGCGGCGTCCAGCCACTTCTGTACGGCGGAGCGCCAGTTCCGCTTTCCCCTGGAGCTGGGCAACCAGCGGCCCCCGGCGGCCCAGTGGACCGCCACGGCGGCGGGCTGCGCGGCCATTCGCCGGGGTTCGGGAAAGGGGCTGCTCCTGGAGTGCGGCACCGTGGGCCGCGTGGTCGACCTGGGCGTCACGGACGCCAACCACATGGGCGCGGCCATGGCTCCGGCGGTATGCGACTGCATCGTCCGCCACCTGGAGGACACGGGGCGCGCGGCGGAGGACTACGACGTCGTGGCCACGGGCGACCTGGGCTGGGTGGGCCGGGAAATCCTGCTGGAGCTGCTGGGCAGGAGGGGCGTGCACATGCCGGAGCGCCTGCTGATGGACTGCGGCGCGTCGATGTTCTATCGGGAGCAGGACCCTCACGCCGGGGGAAGCGGCTGCGGCTGCGTCGCGTCGGTGTCCTGCGGCATGATTATGAAGCGCGTGCGCATGGGCGAGTGGAAGCGGGCGCTGATCGTGGGCTCCGGGGCGATGCTGAGCCCCACCAGCTCCATGCAGGCGCAGTCGATCCCGGGCATCGCCTATGCCGCGGCGATCCGCAAAAACGACGTGTGAGCCGGCGGCCGCCGCCGGGGAAGGGGGACGGGGATGGATACGCTGTGGATGTTCTGCAAGGCGTTTGCCGTGGGCGGGCTGATCTGCGTCGTGGGGGAAGCGCTGCTGCTGACCACGAAGCTCACCAGCGCGCGGATCCTGGTGCTGTTCGTGGTGTCGGGCGTGATCCTCACGGCGGCGGGGGTGTACAAGCCTATCGTGGATTTCGCCGGCGCGGGGGCCACCGTGCCGCTCACCGGCTTCGGCTATTCCCTGTGCATGGGCGCGTTCGACGCCGTGAACCGCATGGGGCTGCTGGGCGCGCTCTCCGGCGGGGTGACGAACACGGCGGCGGGCATCACGGCGGCTGTGCTCTTCGGCCTGCTGAACGCGCTGATCTTCAAGCCAAAGGCAAAGCGGTGAGCGCGCCGCGTTTGCCCCTTCCCGGGAAGGAGCGTCAGACTGCCTTTTCCTATCTCATGATTGTCGATGCTCCGGGCTTCCCCTTGAGGGGAAGCTGTCCGCCGCGGGCTGACTGACGAGGTGTCTTTTCACGCTTTCTCGATACCGGGCAATTCGAGCCGCCTCATCGTGCAGGATCGTCCGCGCATCTCAGATGCTCAAATCCAGCGTTTCGGCAACGACAAACGAAGCTTTTTAACAGCCTGCCGCCCCTTCCCGGGAAGGGGCGTTTTCATATGCCCCGGGAGGGCGAAACCGTGCGCTATGAAGGGGCTTTCCTGTTATTATCATACAAAATCATGTATTTTTCTCAAAAAATGGCGCTGCGGGCTTGTCCCGGCGCGCAATATGATTTATAATACATTTTGGGATAGTGTGCAAAGGAATGAGTATTATGCGCGAAGGATATCAGACGGGAAGCGTCATGCTGACGATCCCCGCGGACCGCTCCATGCTGATGGTGGCCCGGCTCACCACGGCGGGCGTGCTGGCCCGCTCCGCCATCGGGGTGGACAAGCTGGACGACGCCAAGATGGCCGTGGAGGAGGCGTGCAGCTGCCTGATGGAGCAGGCGAAGCTGTCCGAACGGATCGACCTGAGCTTTCGCCCGGAGGGAAAGAGCCTCCGCATCGTGGTGAAGAGCGCCGAGACCTGCCCGGAGGAGGTGGCGTGCCGCCTTCCGGACCGGCAGGCTCTGGAGATCGTCCGCTGCCTGCTGGAGGCGTTGGCGGACGAGGTGGAAGTGGACGCCTGCGGCGACTGGATCCGGGAGATCCGCCTGGGCATTGCCATGGCAGATTAGGAGGACGCCATGCAGAATCCACAGGAGCGGGCGCTGGAGATCGAGCGCCTGGCCGAGGAATACCACCGCAGCCGAGATCCCAGCCTGCGGAATCAGCTGGCGGAAGCGCATCTGTACATCGCCCGGGTGGTGGCGCGGAAGTTCGCCGGGCGCGGCGTGGAATTCGACGACCTGTTTCAGGTGGCTTCCATGGCGCTTTTGAAGGCGATCGAGCGGTACGAGCCCGAGCGCGGGGTGAAACTGGCCAGTTACGTAACGCCTTCCATGATCGGGGAGGTCAAGAATTACTTCCGGGACAGGGCGCGGCTGATCCGCCTGCCCCGGAACAGTGAGGAGACGGCGGCACGGCTGATGCGGGCGTCCGAGCGGCTGACGGCGGAACTGATGCGCGCGCCCACCGCGGGGGAGCTGGCCCGGGAGATGGGGGCCTCGCTGGAAGAGGTCCTGGAAGCGCTGGAAGCGCGGTCCGCCATGCAGGTCAGGTCCCTGGACGCCGCCGTCAGCGACGACGAGGATGCCGCGTCCCTCGCGGATATGCTGGGCGCGGAAGAAAAGGGCTTTGCCGCGTTTGAGGACGGGGACGCCGTCCGCCGGGCCATGGAGGGACTGGAAGCGCGGGAACGGGAGGTCGTGCGGCTGCGGTTTTTCGGGCGGCTCAGCCAGCAGCAGGCGGCGGAGCGGCTGGACGTCAGTCAGATGACCATATCACGAATCGAGCGGAGCGCGCTGAAAAAGCTGCGGCGCGCCCTGGACGGAACGGAGAGCAAGGAAGTATGAAGTGGATCGCCAGCGCGGCCTTCGGCATGGAGGGCATGACCGGCCGCGACCTCAAGCGGCTGGGGGCGGAGAACGTGCGCGTGCTGGACGTGGGCGGCGCGGCATTTGAGGGAGATTATTCCACGGCCTTCAGGGCGAATCTGTGGCTGCGCACCGCGGACAGGATCATGCTGGTCATGGGCGAGTTTCCCGCCCTGAGCTACGAGGACCTGTTCCAGGGCGTGCGGGCCATCCCCTGGGAGGATATCCTGCCCAGGGACGCCCATTTTCCCATTCGGGCGAAGTGCGTCAAATCCCAGCTGATGAGCCCCTCCGACGTGCAGAAGATCGCCAAAAAGGCCATGGTGGAGCGGCTGAAGGCGGCCTATGGGGACGAGTGGTTTTCCGAATCCGGAGCGACGTTCCAGGTGGACGTGTCCATCCGCGCGGACCAGGTGACGGTGTGCCTGGATACCTCGGGCGAGCCTCTCTCCAGGCGGGGCTACCGCACGTGGAACGGCGAAGCGCCCCTGCGGGAGACCCTGGCGGCGGCGCTGGTGCTCAAGAGCGGCTGGCATCCCTGGCTGCCGCTGTACGACCCCTGCTGCGGCACGGGGACCATCCTGGTGGAGGCCGCGTTCATCGCGCTGGATCGGGCGCCCGGCCTCAACCGGACCTTCGCCATGGAGGACTGGCCCGGCGTGAACAAGGCCCCGCTGCAGGCGCTGCGGCAGGAGGCCCGGGAGCGGTTTCAGGAGGGCGCGAAGCGAGAGATGCGCGTCGCGGGCTCCGACATCGACCCGGAGGCCATCGAGCTGGCGCGGCGGCACGTGCGCCAGGCCGGGCTGTCCGGGCGGATCGAGCTTTCCGTCAAGGACATGCGGGATGTGAACCTGCGCGGGGAACCGGGCGTGTTCATCGCAAACCCGCCCTACGGCGAGCGGCTGGACAATCTGCGCTCCGCCCACGCCGTGGCCCGCGCCCTGGGCGCGCTGCAGGAGCGCCACCCGGGTTGGACGCTGTGCGCGTTCTCCGCGGATATGGGCTTCGAGCGGGAATACGGCCGCCGGGCGACCCGCCGCCAGCGGTATTACAACGGACGCATCGAATGTGAATACAGAATTTTTGAGCAAATGAGGTGCAAAGAATGAGACCGATCTTCAACCGGGCGCCCCTCGTTCCGAACCATCTGTCGCCGCTGCCGCTGGGCGCCATCCGCCCGGAGGACTGGCTGTACGATCAAATGCGGACGCAGGCGGACAACACCACCGGCGTGCTGCACGATCTGTGGCCGGACGTGGGCGACGAGTGCGCCTGGCTGGGCGGCGATGGAGACGGCTGGGAGCGCGCGCCGTATTATCTGGACGGGCTGGTGTCCCTGGCCTGGGGGCTGGACGACGAAAAAATGAAGGCCCTGGCCATGCGCTATATCGAATGGATCATAGCCTCCCAGCGGGAGGACGGCTGGTTCGGTCCGGCAAAAAACGACGACTACTGGCCGCTGATGATCGCGCTCAAGGCAGTTCAGCAGTATTTCACCGCCACCAACGACAAGCGCGCGCTGGTGCTGATGGACCGGTTTTTCCGGTATGAGTACAAAAACCTGTCCACCCATCCCATGCGGGAGTGGGCCGTGGCCCGGGGCGGGGAGAACATGCAGATGGCGCTGTGGCTGTACAACATCACCGGGCAGAAGTATCTGCTGGAGCTGTGCCAGAGGCTGCGGGCGCAGACGCTTGACTGGCCGAATTTCTTTCATACGTTCCCCAACACCCTGCCGCTGTCCCGGTCGCTGAAGTGGAGCCGCCTCAAGGAGGCCCTGGCGGAGGAGGGCGGCGAGGGCGTCGTGGGGGAGCAGAGGCCCTATTTCCACACCCAGTACCATCTGAGCCACGGGGTGAACATCGCCATAGGGCTCAAGGCCCCGGGCGTCATCAACCTGTTCAAGTCCGGCTTCAAGGAGCAGGGGGGGTTCCGGTTCGGCTGGGAAAAGCTGATGAAGTATCACGGCCTGGCCAACGGCACGTTCTCCTGCGACGAGCACATCAACGGCGCGAACCCTACCCAGGGCACGGAGACCTGCGCCGTGGTGGAGCTGATGTACACCCTGGAGACGCTGCTGGGGCTGGGGGACTACGGCGACGAGATCCCGGACCTGCTGGAAAAGATCGCCTACAACGCCCTGCCCGCGGCCCACACGGCGGACATGCGCTGCCTGCAGTACGACCAGCAGGTCAACCAGGCCGAGGTGTCCGTCGCCAGGCGGAACTGGTATAACAACGGTGATTCCGACAATCTGTTCACCTTCGGCCCGCCCCACTTCGGCTGCTGCGCGGCCAACCATCACCAGGGCTGGCCCAAGTTCGCGGCGTCCCTGTGGTACGCCACCAGCGACGGCGGCCTGTCCGCGGTGAGCTACGCCCCCTGCACGGTGCGGGCGAACCTGTCCGGCTCGCCGGTGAAGATGCGTGTGTCGGGCAGCTATCCCTTTGGGCAGACTGTGACCATCCAGCTTTCCATGAAGCAGCCCTCGGAGTTCCCGCTGTATCTGCGGGTGCCCTTCTGGGCCAGGCAGCCCATGATCTATCTGCCGGACGGCGAAATCATGCAGGTGCGCTCCGGCGAGACCGCCTGCCTGCACCGCAAGTGGCGCAGCGGAGACGAGATCCGCCTGGAGCTGCCCGCGATCCCGCGGCTGACCCGGTGGTATCACCAGTCCGGCGCGGTGGAGCTGGGGCCGCTGCTGATGGCCTTCCGGCCGAAGGAGGAGTGGACCAGGATCGGCGGAACGGACTTTGCCCCGGACTGGCAGGTGAAGGCCGCTTCGCCCTGGAACTGGGCGCTGGTGCGGGACGAGCCCATGAAGGCGGTGTACGCGCCGGAAAAGGCCGCCGCCTTCGGCAAGGGCGAGCCCGCGGTGAAGGTGCTGGCCAAGGCCGCGCCGGTGGAATGGCCCATGGAGTCGGGCTCCTGCGGCGCGGTCCCCATGGCCCCCGCCCTGTCCGAGGAGAACGCCCAGGTGATCGAGCTGGTGCCCTATGGCTCCACGGCGCTGCGCATTTCGCAGTTCCCGGTGGGCGTAATCAAGACCGAGCCCAGGGGCTGAGGCAGCCCCTTCCCGATAAGACAGAGGCTGTCCGATACAGACTGACGAGGAGAGATGGCTATGAAGCGAATAGGTGTCCTTACATCCGGCGGCGACGCGCCCGGCATGAACGCCGCGATCCGCGCGGTGGTGCGCACCGCGATTCAGAACGACATGTCCGTGGTGGGCTTCAAGCGCGGCTACAACGGCCTGCTGATGCGCAGCCGGGACGACCGGGACGATTTCGAGATGATGACGGCCCGCAGCGTGTCCGACAAGATCCACCGGGGCGGCACCTTCCTGATGACCGCCCGCTGCCTGGACTTCCTGGATGAGAAGTATCAGAAGCTGGCGGTTAGCAACCTGCGCACGCTGGGCATCGAGGGCATGGTGTGCATCGGCGGCGACGGCACCTACCGCGGCGCGCTGGCGCTGAACAACCTGGGCATGCCCACCATCGGCGTGCCCGGCACCATCGACAACGACCTGGCCTACACCGATTACACCATCGGCTTCGACACGGCGCTGAACACCGCCTGCGAGTGCATCAACCGCATCCGGGAGACCAGCGATTCCCACGAGCGCGTCAGCCTGATCACGGTAATGGGCCGCAACTGCGGCGACATCGCGGTGCATACGGCCCTCGCCTGCGGCGCGGAGCTGTTCATGATCCCGGAGATCCCCTGGAGCCTGGAGGACATCGCCGAGCGGGTCAAGTGGGGCGTCATGCGGGGCAAGCGCAGCATGATCATCGTGTTCGCCGAGGGCGCGCTGTCCTCCCTGACCAGCGACCTGGCCAAGATCTGCTCGGAGCACGAGAGCCTGAGCGAGGTCTCCCTGCACCACATCACCTCCTCCCAGATCGCCCAGATCATCGAGGAGCTCTCCGGCCACGAGACCCGCGCCACGGTGCTGGGCTACATCCAGCGCGGCGGCAGCCCCTCCGCCCGGGACCGCATCCTGGCCAGCCGGCTGGGCGCCCACGCGGTGCGCCTTTTGAAGGAGGACCGGGGCGGCCTGGCGGTGGGCGTGCGTGCGGACGCGCTCATCGAGGTGCCCCTGGACAGCGTGCAGGTGGGCGACCGGCGGCAGAACGAGGACCTGGAGAGGCTGATCGACGTCATGGCCGTCATGACGCGCTGACCCATGGAGACCGTTCGGATCACCGGCTCGGGCTCCGAAATGCAGGGCGTCGGCCGCGCGGCGGACGGAATGGCCGTGTTCGTGCCGGGGGCCCTGCCCGGGGAAATGGTGGAAATCGAAATCGTTCGCCGGGCGAACCGGTATTGCGAGGGGAGGCTCCTGCGTGTGCTGGAGCCTTCTTCCGCGCGCCGGGAGCCGGACTGCCCGCAATACGGCCGCTGCGGAGGCTGCCAGGGAAGGCACATGCGCTATGAGCAGACCCTCCTGCTGAAGCAGACCCGGGTGCGGGACGCGCTTGAGCGCCTGGGCGGCGTGCCGGAGCCACCCGTGCGCCCGACGCTGGGCTGCGCCGCGCCGGACCGCTACCGGAACAAGGGCGAGTTTGCCATCGGCCTGCGGGACGGGCGGCTGGCCGTGGGTCCCTATGACCTGGAAAAGCGCGTGCTGCCCGTGGACGACTGCCTGCTGCAGCGGGAAAACAGCATGGCGGCGGTGCGGCGGATCGCGCCGCTGCTGAGAGGCCTGGGCGGCGCGGCGTCGCTGCGGGGCCTGGTGACACGGGAAAACCGCCGGGGCGAGCTGATGCTGATCCTGACCGGAACCGCGCCCTGTCCGCCGGGGCTTTCACCCCTGGCGGAGAAGCTGGCCCGGGAGCTGCCGGCGCTGCGCTCCTTGTACTATTGCCGCCTGAAACCCCGCCCCGCCCACGCGCTGGACGGGGCCTGCGGGCGCGTCTGGGGCGAAGCGACGCTGCCCGAGACGCTGATGGGGCTGGAGTTTTCCGTGTCGCCACAGTCTTTTTTCCAGGTGAACCCGGATCAGGCCGAGCGCCTGTACGCGCTGGCGCTGGAGGCCGCGGGCCTGGACGGCGCTCCGCGGCGCGTGCTGGACGCCTACTGCGGCGCGGGGACCATCACGCTGGCGGCCGCGGCGCGGGGGGCCGAGGCGGTGGGCGTGGAGATCGTCCCGCCCGCGATCCGGGACGCCAACGAAAACGCCCGGCGCAACGCTCTTGCGGACAGGGCGCGGTTCATACTGGGCGACGCCGCCCGGGAGCTGCCCCGGCTGACCGCCCCGGGGAGCGCCTTTGACGCCGTGATCGTCGATCCGCCCCGGAAGGGCTGCGACCGGGCGCTGCTGGACGCGCTCATCCGGGCGGATATTCCCCGGGTGGCCTACGTGTCCTGCGACCCCGCCACGCTGGCGCGGGACGTGCGCATCCTGCGCGAAGGCGGCTTCCGGCTGGAGTGGGCGCAGCCGGTGGATATGTTCCCCTGGACGGGGCATGTGGAGACGGTATGCTGCTTGTACCACCAAAAGAAGGACTTCATCTCAGTACCGTATGAGCCGAAGAATGTGGAGTAAGACATGAGATTTGACAACGCGTATTTTATTACTGGTACGGCCTATGCAGGCAAATCAACGATGATAAAAC
>JAEEGL017076708.1_pt1 | contig 15582 bp, 14 predicted proteins | sample 9134231 | NCBI WGS metagenome assembly JAEEGL01 (sample SAMN16246548, study PRJNA631951) | gut metagenome | biome: gut microbiome; feature: rumen; material: fiber-attached | host: Bos | place: Iran: Karaj | collected 2018-10
AGCGCACTTTCTGCATCGTCATACACTTTCCAAAGGCCGCAGAGCTTATAGCTGTCCTTACGGTGCATGAAACCTTCCACATCTGCCGGAGGATAACCCAGGAACAATCCCACTTCATGGGGGAAATCCTCCTCAGTGCGCAAACGTGCAATCAGCCTGGCAAGACAAACGGTTGGGTTCTCACATGTATATCCGCATTCCGACAGGAGTTTTCTGGATAAAGGATCGCGCAGATCACGCTCCAGCAATTTCGGCCGGTACAGATACAGAAGCGCTTTTCCGTCCCGCCACCTCAGGGGCAGAATCCGCAGTCCCTTTCGTCCCAGACACTGATTCAGCCGGCGCAGGTCATCGGTCATCTGACTTCGGTTTTCAAAGGCGTAAGTGAACATATTCCCTGTTTTCAGGCAGGCCATCGTCGGCGCGCAGCAGCGGATCAGGATTTCATCGGACATGGTTGACCTCCGGAGTAATTCGTCGATATCGTTAGATATATCTAACTCAAAGTCTTAAGAAATGCCGCTTTAGAAACAGAGGGAAACCCTCTTTCGCGGCATTATGGTTAGTTGTCACTAACAATATGATCCTACCATACGATATGTCTGCTGTCAAGACTGAATAATACCAGCTGATGACAAGTCAGAATCGGACAGGAGCGTGAGCAGGGTCAGGCATACCCTTTCTTCTTATATCCGCAGTCACATTCTCCGTCATCTGTGCTGCGCTTTTCATATGCGTTCCTTCTCATCGGATGACGGATGTCAGCAGCCCAACCAGCAGCGCCGGGATCAGCACGAAGACGATCCCAGGGAACAGCATGCCCTTCACATGGAACCATTTCTGGTGATACGCCTTGTCCATATGCTCCGTGCCCTCCGGCCGGAACATGGGCAGATTGGCGAACAGCACCCAGTCCGGGAAGAAGGTGTCGTACACGCCGATCCGCGCCATCAGGCCGAAGCCTTCTTTTATTTGTGAAACATTCCTGAAAAGAAGCTTTGCTTCTCCGCGCCCTCCTCGGAGACGGAGACAAAGGCATATCCCGTGGCGTCGACAGTGTGCCGGAGTTTTTCGCTGTCCATCGGCGCTTCAGACAGGATGACCGCCTCACCCTTTGTGTGGGAGGAGGAGACCTTCTTCACCGGGAAGGCAGCGCGGATGGCGTCGTTGATATGTGCTTCGCACATGCCGCACATCATGCCCTCGATTTTGACGATTGTTCTGATCATCGTATACCTCCTGAAGGATATTCCTTCTTCTCTGCCAGGCGGGCATAGTTGCAGCCCGCGCCGATCATGATCGCGGTGCCGTTCTTCGTGCAGAAGAAGATGCCGGCGATCCCCTTCATACTTCACTGCATAAATGGTTAGCTATAGCTAACATCTGATATTATATAACAATGCATGCAGAATGCAAGTCCGATTTCTGTTAAGTTTTGTACAGAGTTCGTACATTTTATTCCGCACATCTTTCTATCCTGTCGCCGGGAGCGGCGGTATGTCTGTGGGATATACATAATCTCCTTCAGGCCGTCGGCAAACTTCCGGAAACAGGGGTTTGTTTTTTACAGGCCAAAAGTCAGGGTCTTAAACAATCAAATTAATATTAGTTTATGCTAACAAAAACAATTCAAAACCAAAAATTCAGTTGACGTATATTCCAAAATCTGATAGCATACTTATGGTTAGTTAATTCTAATCTCTGGTCCGATATCAATCGGGACTAAGCCATCCCGAATGATATACCAACGCCTTACCTCCAAAGAAACGGGATGCCTTGCGTACTGGCATCCCGTTTTCTTACGGTACTGACGCATTCCTGTACGGAACACTGTTTTCCGATACGGTTAACGCCATTCCTTCAGCAGTGTTCCGGCATCCCCGTCAATGCAGATGCTCCGAAGCTCGATCTGCCTGGGGCAGTAAGCTTCGTTATAGTTCAGGCAGCAGTATACCGCTTTCGGGTTGTCGTTCGTCATCTGCCAGAAGGGATATTTGATGATCACCGGCGTATTGCTGCCAACCCCGATTTCAAGATACAGCACATGCTGTCCCTGATGCTGCCGGAGGAAACCGGAATAGGCGGCTGATGCCCGGTGCCAGCCTTCGTCTTCCACAAAGGAATCGTCCGACCGCAGATTGGGCATCACCTCGCGGCCGTCCTCCGGGCTGCGGGGAATCAGCGCGGCCGGAATGCGCATGGCTGTTTTTCCGTCCTCCGGCATGATAAACGAACCGTCCGTATTCTTCACAAAGCCCTGCGCGGCCATCGCCTGCATGACCCACGCTTCGTTGTCCCATGTCTTCTGTACAGTCGGGCGCCGGTTCTGGAAAAGGCCGTAGTCACCCTGGGTATAGAACAGACGTTTCTTGTCAAAGCCCGCTTTCTGAAACATGTGATCCACGTTGGTGGTGATCACAAAATAATCCTTGTCGGCAACAAGCTTCAGAAGGTTCTCATAGACGGGCTTCGGTGCTTTTGCGTATCGGTTGCAGTAGATGTGCCGGCTCCACCACGCCCAGTAGGTTTCCTCATCCGGGAAGGGGTAGAAGCCGCCGGAATACATATCCGTGATTCCGAAACGATCTGCAAAATCAGAAAACCAGTACCGGAAGCGTTCACCGCTGTAAACAAAGCCCGCCGATGTGGATAAGCCTGCTCCCGCGCCGATGACAACGGCGTCCGCCGTCTTCAGTTCCTTCTTCAGCCGTTCGATCCGTTCCGCACGGGTACCGGTACCCGGTGACAATCCGTCCCGGAAGCCGCGCACGCCATCCAGTCCTTTCCGGATGGTCTCCAGATAGCCGTTCGGCCTTTCAGCGTAATTCATGCTCATAGTATTCTTTATCCTCATCCTTGAAAACATTAAAGATTACCCGGTCCGCGGCGCCCGGATGCTCCATTATCCATTCTTTTACGGTGTTCACTGCGATTTCAGCTGCCCGCCGGCCCGGAAAGCGGAAGACTCCGGTGGAGATACAGCAGAAAGCCACGCTTTTCAACCCGTTCTTCAGGCACATATCCAGCGTATTCGTATAGCAGTCTGCCAGCGCCTGTTCCAGTTCCGGCGTCAGGGTGTCCGCCACAATCGGCCCGACGATATGGATCACCTTTTTCGCGGGCAGGTTATAGGCATCCGTCAGCATCGGAACGGCAGTCGGCTGTTCGTAATCCGGCCCGTATTGCCGCCGCATTTCATCCATCTGCCGGCTGCAGGCTGCGCGGAGCTGAATGCCCGCGAAGGAATGGATACAGTTATCGATACATGTATGCATCGGCACAAAGCATCCCAGCATTTGCGAGTTGGCGGCGTTGACAATGGCATCCACCGAAAGCCTGGTGATATCGCCCTGCCAGACGGAGATGCCGTCCCGGAGCTCCGGGATATCGTCCTGTGTGACAACCCCTTTTTCTCTCGCGCGGCCCTGCAGGTAATCATCCTGCACACGCAGTATGTTCTCCGGCATCATGCCCGGCAGGCGGATGTTCATCAGGGAGCGGAGAAGACGCCGCCTGCCGCCGGTATCTTTGGGCGTAGTCAGCGCCTGATATTCGCATGAATCAGCCTTGAAGGCTTCCACCAGGAACTGCAGGCGCTGATCCTGTGTCATAATCCTGTCCATCTTGTTTTCCTCTTGCAAACCGCTCCGACCGGGCGGCTTTCATATTGTCAGTCCTCCTGTGTATTATATATCCGGCATTCATCCCCTTTTATCCTTTGGGGTTTGCCGATGATCTGAGCCGTCGTCGGCGTCAGACGGTCAGGAAAGCTGTCATCTTCTTGGGGAATCCTCCTTTTCAAAACAGGTCCGTAATCAGACCGGTACACAGGGAAAACAGCATAACAAACGCCAGGTAAATGACAAATCTTTTCCAGCCCAGCACGATCTTCACCGCGCCCAGGTTGGTAATCTTGGTGGCCGGCCCGGTCAGCATGAAGGCCGCTGCGCTGCCCATGCTCATGCCGTCCGCCAGCCATTCATTGAGCAGCGGGATGGTTCCGCCGCCGCACATGTAAACAGGAACCCCGATGGTTGCGGCCATCAGCACGCCGAAACCGTTGTTCCTGCCGAATAATCCGCTGACAAAGCCGTCGGGTACATGGATCTGGTACAGCGCCGTCAGCAGGATGCCCAGGGCGAACATAGGTCCGGTGGCCCTGATGTTGCGCCAGATGTTTTTCAGGAAACGCAGCAGCATGTTCGGATCGGTGTCACGGCTTTCGCCTTCATGGAACCCTGTGAAGTCAAAAAAGCTTTTGCCCCTGCCGCTGTAAAACCAGCGGATCAGCAGACCTGCCGCGCAGCCGCACAGGAAACAGCTGGCGCACCGGATAATCAGGGCCGTTTTTCCCAGCGCCCCGCTGTAAAAGATCAGCTGCGGATTGAGCAGGATGCTGCTCATCATGAAAGCAGCCAAGTAATCGTCCTTCACGCCCTGCTCCGAAAACGACGCGGCGAGAGGGATCGTGCCGTACATGCACAGGGGTGACGCGATGCCCAGCAGGCTGGCCGGAATAACGCCCAGCCATCCCGTTTTGCGCCGGCCGATCTTCGCGAACGCCCCGTGAATGTACTTCTTTCCAAACACGGAAACCGCGCTGCCCAGTACGATACCCAGCGCCCAGTACGGCGCAATCTGCCGGATCTGGATATCCAGATAGTACCAGAGATAAACGGCCTCCCTTTGAATCCATTCAATCATCCGGAATCACCAGGCTGTAGTATCGGCTGCCCAGGCCGTTCTGTTCACCCGCGTCCAGGGTGTGCAGGCCGTTCAGGCGCTCGATGCGGCTGATCAGGCTGCCGCTGTCAGGCACGGCATAAACCAGGTCAATGGCCGCCTGGTCGATGGCCAGTGGATCAGCGGAAGCTAAAATGCCGATATCGTGCATATCCGGTTCAGCCGGAAACCCGTCGCAGTCACAGTCAACGGACAGGCGGTTCAGCACGCTGATATATACAATACTGCCGCTCCTGGCGTCGTTCACGCCCTTTGCCGCGTCAGCCATAGCTTCCAGGAAGGGATCCTGTTCGCCCCAGACACTGCCGCTTTTCCTGGTGCCGCCGGAATGGATCCACACCTTGCCCATGGAAGAGCCAAAGCCGATGGAAATGTTCTTGATGGCCCCGCCGAAGCCGGCCATGGCGTGGCCTTTGAAGTGGGTCAGTACCAGGAAGGAATCGTAATTCGCGAAGTGGCTGCCCACATAGTCTGTATTGATGCGGACGCCGCCTTCGACAGGAAGCTCCATGCTGCCCTCTTCGTCCAGAATGTCCAGCTCCGCCACCTCCAGCAGGCCGTTGTCCTTCGCCTGCTGCCGGTGCATGGCCGTGGAGGACCGGCTGCCGCCGTAGGCGGTGTTGCATTCCACAATGGTACCGTTCACAAGATGCACAAGGTCCGCAATCAGCTCCGGCCGCAGGTAGTTGCTGCGGGTGCTTTCGCCTGTGGACATTTTTACGCCCACCTTGCCGGAAAGCCCGACCCCTGATGCTTTATAGGCTTTCACCAGGGCTTCCGGTGTAATTTCGCTGAAGAAGTATACTTTGGGTGCGGAAGCATCCTCCGTGCAGTAGGGCAGCGACGCGGTATCCAGGCTGACGCCGCCGTTTGTCACCAGGCTGTCCGCCAGAGAGGCGGCGCAAAGCATACAAAGCAGCAGAACAAGGGCAAACAGTCTCTTCACAGTGAAGTATCCAAAGATTCCGTCGTTTCCCCGGGCCCGGGCGCCTGCCGCGGTTTTCATCGGATTGAACATTGTCTTTTTCTCCTTTTATGCATCCAGCAGCTTTCTCAGGCATTCATAAGTGAGATCATATGCCGATTGATAGGCATAGGGAATGCCGGCCTGCTTCATGGCAATCCGCTGCTTTTCGGTAACCGAGGTATAGGGATAAATTCCGTAGATAAACGGAAAGAAGGCATACAAGAACCGCCTGCAGGCTTCATGATCCATTTCCGGCACGTATTGCGCAAGCATCTGTTCCACGGTTTTCAGGGACGCGCCGAATGCGGTTTTGAACTCCGCCAGACGCTCCGGACGGGAATTGGCCTCCATGTCATACAGGTTCATGGATAGAAGCCGCAGCAGACGCGGACGGTCTGTCAGCGTACGGGCCAGCGTCTGTGCCAGTTCTTCGCGGGTCATGGTCTCTTTCTGTTCCATCACGGCAGTCATGGATTCCACCCACAGCTCATATTCCCGCTGCAGCAGTGCCAGGAAGATTTCTTCCTTCGTCTCAAAATAATTGTAGATGGACGTGCGGGTAAAAGACGTTGCCGCCCCGATCTCCTTGATGGTGATTTCCCTGAAACTCATCGTTTCGTTCAGCGCTGCGCATGCCTGGATAATCTCTTCCCTCCGGGCCGCGGTCAGCGCTGCTGATCCTCTGGACATGCTCATTCCCCCAAACCTAAAATGACACCGTGTCATCGATGCGAATATACCGCAGCATTGACACGGTGTCAATAAAATTTTCACAAATGAGAATCCATAAACAGATTCACCGCGCGGATCGGCGAATGTATGAAACAGCCTGTCCGGTTTTCACTTTTGAAGTTGATGCGCCCGGATGATATAATGATTATGAATCAATATAATCGCAGCGGGAGAAATCAGCATGAATATCTTTAATGTGAAGGAATTCGGCGCTGTTGCCGACGGAAAAACCAATTGCGCTTCCGCCATTCAGGCGGCCGTGGACGCGGCGCATCAGGCGGGCGGCGGCGTGGTGCTGCTGCCTGCGGGACGGTATTTCAGCGGTTCGGTTCTGCTGAAAAGCAATGTGGAGCTGCGTCTGGAAACCGGCGCCGTCCTGATTTCCAGCCTGAATGAGGCAGATATACTGCCCTTCCCTGCCGGTCCTTCGGAAGGAACGGTCGACGGCTGGAACGGAGGCTTTTTCCTGGGCGCCCGGGATGCTGAAAACATCACTTTATCCGGGCAGGGCATCATTGACGGCCAGGGCGGGCAGGTCTTCCGGGACGCTGACGTTGACAGCGGCTTTCACGAGTGCCCCAAACAGGTGGCGGCTTTCCGGCCGCGCATGATCCTGTTTGAGAACGTGCGCAATCTGACTGTCCGGGATGTGACGCTGAAAGACGCTGCATTCTGGACGCTGCACATGGCCGGCTGCCGCCGTGTGCGCATCCATGACATTCAGATCCTGAACGACGACCGGGGAGCCAACAATGACGGCATTGATCCCGACTGCTGCCAGGATGTGGTCATTTCCGGCTGCATCGTGCATACGGGGGATGATGCCGTCGTGCTTAAGTCTACAGCCCCTATGGCCCGCCGTTACGGGCCGTGCGAAAACATTGTCATCAGCGGCTGCGTCCTTCATTCCCGTGATTCAGCCCTGAAAATCGGCACTGAAACGCACGGCGTCATCCGCAATGTGATTCTGTCGGACTGCGTCGTAAAGGATTGTTCGCGGGGCGTCGGCATCTGGGTGCGGGACGGCGGCACAGTGGAGAATATCCGCATACATCACCTGACTGGAGCAGTACGGCGGTATGCAGACGCCTACGGCCTCCCCGGCGCGCCCGGCTGGTGGGGAAAGGGTGAACCGGTCTTTATCAGCGCGACCCCGCGCAAAGGAAAAGAAGACGCTTTTCCGGGGATCATCCGGGATATATCTGTTTCCGATGTGGATATGCGATGCGAAAGCTGCGTTTTCCTGGGCGGAGAAGAAATCAGTCCCATTGAGCGGGTGCGCTTTCGGGAGATTCACATGACCATGGTACGGCAGGGTACGCAGCCCGGCGGTCTGTTTGACGAGCAGCCCTCCGCCCGGCACATTTATCCGCACAGTATCCCGGCGCTGTACGCCCGGTATGTGCGGGGGCTGCGCCTGACGGACAGCAGCGTTCAGTTCGTCGGGATGAACGAGGCCTGGAACGGTGCTTATACGGACACGGAAGCGTGTGAAAACGTACAGATCGCGTGGGAATAAAACAGATAAACCATACGCTGCGGCAGTCTGAAAGGCAGGAAAGCGGGGTGACGGAATATGGAACGGCTGCGCTGTATTGTGGAACGCATTACCTATCAGAACGGACAAAACGGATATTCCGTCATCAAATGCAGGGTGAAAGGCTATGACGATCTCGTCACAGCGGTCGGAGCCATGCCGGACATTCATGTCGGATCTGTCCTGACCCTGACAGGATCATGGCGGCTGGACCCGAAGTACGGAAAGCAGTTTTCCGTCGAAACATTCGGGGAAACACTGCCGGCGACGGTATACGGCATAGAGAAATATCTGGGTTCCGGGCTGATCAAGGGCATCGGCCCGATGTACGCGAAACGCATCGTCCGGGAATTCGGCACGGATACCCTTGCCGTCATCGAGGACAGTCCGGATGATCTGATCCGCGTTCCGGGTATAGGCAGAATCCGCGTGGAAAAAATCAAAAAGTCATGGGCGGAGCAGAAGGAGATTAAAAACATCATGCTCTTCCTGCAGGAGCATGATGTCAGCACGGCCCATGCTGTAAAAATCTTTAAGCAATACGGTTCGGACAGCATTGATGTGGTCCGCGAAAACCCGTACCGTCTTGCCGATGACATATGGGGCATCGGCTTTAAAACAGCGGATGCGATCGCCGCAAAGCTCGGCTTTGAAAAAGAAAGATTTGTCAGGCTTCGCAGCGGACTGATGTACACGCTCAACAGGCTGGCTGAGGACGGACACTGCTATGCTGAAAGCGATCAGCTGATTGAAACCGGCGCAGCGCTGCTGGATGTAAGGGCGGAGCTTTTGACGGACGCGCTGAATGAAATGGTTCAGGCGGAGGATGTGATGATTGTCCGGATCCCTGAAACAGAAGACTACGCGATTTATCTCCCGCCGTTTTTTCATTCTGAGGCAGGCGTCTGCAGCAGGCTGCGCAGGATTGCTGAAGCCGCCCCGGCCAGGCCGGCCGGCGGACAGTTAAGGTTCGGGGACGGCATAGAATACGACGAAGCTCAGCTCCGAGCCATAAAGACAGCGCGGGCAAACAAGATCATGGTTCTGACGGGCGGTCCCGGTACAGGCAAGAGTACCGCCACCATGGGCATAATTCATTCCTTTGCGGGCCTGAATATTCTGCTGGCCGCGCCGACCGGCCGCGCGGCAAAACGTCTTTCCGAAGTAACGGGCATGGAGGCGAAAACCATCCACCGCCGGCTGGAATTCAAGCCGCCGGAAGGCTACAGGCGCAATGAGGAAAACCCGCTGGAGGGCGATGTGCTCATCATCGACGAGTGCTCCATGGCGGACGTCATGCTGATGTACGCTCTCCTGCGGGCTGTACCGGACACGATGCGGATTATTCTGGTCGGAGACGCGGATCAGCTGCCTTCCGTCGGAGCCGGAAACGTCCTGCGGGACATTATCGCCAGCGGCGTATTTCCGGTCGTCACCCTGACGAAGATCTTCAGGCAGGCGGCTGCCAGCCGGATCGTCACCAACGCACACAGGATTAACCGCGGAGAGTATCCGGATTTGTCAAACGCGAAAGGCACGGATTTCTTTTTCCAGAGCGCCGAAGAACCTGAAAAAGCCGCTTCGCTCATCACTGAGCTGGTGCACAGCAGGCTCCCGAAATACTACGGTGTTGATCCGCAGACCATACAGGTGCTTACGCCGATGCAGCACGGCGTCGTGGGCGCGGAAAACCTGAATCGGGCCCTGCAGGCTGCGCTGAATCCGCCTGCTGCAGACAGCAGCGGAAACACCGTGCCGGAGCTGTGCCGGGGAGGCTGTGCCTTCCGTCCCGGCGACAAGGTGATGCAAATCCGCAACAATTATGACAAAGAGGTATTCAACGGGGACATCGGCGTCATAGAGAAAATCGATCCGGACGACAGGTCCCTGACGATTCTTTTTGATGACCGCAGGATCGGATATGATGTGACGGAGCTGGATGAAATCGTCCTCGCTTACGCCACAACCGTCCATAAAGCGCAGGGAGCGGAATACCCCATTGTGGTAATGCCGGTCATGATGACGCATTTTCCGATGCTGCAGCGCAACTTGCTGTACACAGGCGTCACCCGGGCAAAAAAGGCGCTTGTGCTGGTGGGGCAGAAGAAAGCCGTCGGGTATTGCGTCCGGAATGTGACCGTGGATCAGAGAAACACCCTGCTTGCAGAAAGGCTGTCCGGGAAAGTAGACGTCAGTTCATTGTCCGGAGTGTGCCGGACCGGGTTCTCCGGAAACCGGTTTATCTGCTTTGACGTTGAAACACCGAACGCCCGGAATGACCGTATGAGCGCGATCGGTATTACGGTTGTGGAGAACGGGGCTGTCACGGAAGAGTTCTTCAGCTATGTCAATCCGGAGGAACCGTTTGATCCTTTCAATACAAAACTGACAGGGATCAGCGCGGAAACTGTGGCGTCCGCCCCGACCTTCGGCGAATTGTGGCCGCGGATCAAAGCGCTGATGTCCGGCGGTATTCTTGCCGCGCACAACGCCTCTTTTGATCTGGGTGTTTTGAAAAAGTGCCTGAATGATTACGGGATTCTGTGGAAGACGCGTGTTCCGTACGTCTGCACCGTACGGATCGGCAGAAAGGTTCTTCCCGAAATCAGTCACCGGCTGAACGAGATGTGCAGTTATTACCAGATCGGTCTGGATCATCACAAAGCAGACAGCGACAGCCGCGCGTGCGCTGAGATCCTTATCAGGTATATCCGGTCCGGGGTGAACGTATATGGCTTCAAAAAAGCCTGGTGGATGAAATAATACAGTAACCTGAGTTATAATTATTCCTGAGACAAGTCATTGCTTGGAGGCATGTCATATGCGCAGAAAAACGGGCTGGACCGTATACGGGATCATCGGATTCATATTTGCTCCGATGGGTCTTCTTTTTGTCATGATCGGACTGACGCTGGGGCAGTCGAAATCCTTATCATGGAAGCACCCTGATGACCCGGTTGTTTTCATTTCAGTCTTCGGCGGTATCGGCGGATTGTTTCTGGTTCTCGGATTGATCTTCCTCCTGATCGATATTCGCCGAAGGTATCTGCTTCAGCGGGCATACGACAGCGGCATCTGCGTGGAAGCGCAGATTCTGGGCGTGGTCACACAGCGCAATGTGAATATGCCTTACGGATCACCGCGGATAGTTGAAGCTGCCTGGACAGATCCGAACGGAGTCGTTCATATCTATCATAGCCGCTATTTGAATACCGATGTGACAAAACTCCTGAAGTCGGACACTGTTCCTGTGTACATTGACCGGAATAACGAAAACATCGGCTTTGTCGACATTGATGCCGTTCTTCCTGAAATCCGGATTCATAACTGACCGGAAGCCGGCAGGAAGAAGCTGAATTACGCGCTTGCTTTTGCTGGCAAAGAGTTTTGTTCTGTTCTTTTCCGGAACTGCCGGAACGCTGTATTTCCGGAGGCCAAAACGATTCCGGACACGTTTACCGGACCGCTGCCTGACCGGACTGTATGGCTCGTAATACTTTGTCTGACCTGTTCAGTCTGCGGTAGTATCCTATGATCAGGAAAACGCCTGCGGCGATCCACGCGGTAATCTCTGCCAGATAAACTCCCCAGTAACCGATTACCATCGGAAGCAGCAGCGCCGAACCGATGCGAAGCACCAGTTCCACAAAGCCGGAAATCATCGGGACCACCGTATCCCCGAGTCCCTGCAACGTGGTCCGGTAGATAAACAGGAGATAAAGCATCGGCAGTCCTGCCGCCATAACCTTCAGAAAATCACAGCCGAATACCATGACCTGATCGGAGATGCCCGCCTCCTCACGAATAAACAGAGATAAAAGCGGCTTTCCGAAGAATACCATGACCAGGCCGACAGATACGGCAAGCAGAAAACCGATCTGGGCCGACCGCCGCAATCCGCTTTTTACGCGGTCCATCTTCCCCGCGCCGAAATTCTGTCCGGTAAATGTACCCGCAGCGTTTCCCAAAGCAGTGCCTGCAATCTCGATCAGGCCCTGGAACCGGGCAGCAGCGTTGTATCCGGCCATGAAGATAAAGCCGAACGCATTAACCACACCCTGTAAAACCAGGCCGCCCAGTGAAATAATTAAATTCTGAAAAGCAATCGGGAATCCGAGCCGCACCAGTTTCCGGATGACTTTTCCGTCCGGCCGGTAATCTGACGTTTCAGGCTTCAGTTCCGGAATCCTCAGCACTGCCATGAAGCAGATCATGGCAGATACAACCTGAGCGAGCACTGTTGCAAAGGCACCGCCGTTTGTTCCCATGCCGAGTGATCCCACAAACCACCAGTCAAGAACAATATTTACCGTTGTGGAGCACGCCAGCGCGATCAGCGGAACCCTGCTGTTCCCCAGGGCATGCAGGAAACCGCTGAATATGTTCAGGCACATAACGACCGGAAGACCGGCATAGATGATCCTGAGATAGCTTTCCGTCATTCCGATCGTTTCGTCAGGGGAATTCATCCAGACCAGAACAGGATGCAGCAGGAACTGACTGGCTGTCTCCAGAAGGATCGTTGCCCCGGCAGAAATCAGATAGCTTTGTGCAGCACTTCTCTTCAGATCTGCAAACCTTTTTCCTCCGTAGCACTGTGCCGCATGAATAGAATAGCCTTGTGCAAGCCCCATGGGGACAGAGAGAACGGCCCAGTCCAGCCATCCGGAAGCTGAGACTGCCGTGAGTGCAGTCACGCCAAGCAGACGGCCGATGATAAGCGAGTCGGCCAGGCTGTATAATTGCTGAAGCGTATTGCCGGCAAGGATCGGAAGCGCGAAAACCAGGATCAGTCTCACAGGATTGCCGGATGTCATATCCTTTGTCCGGGTCAAAGTTGTAAACCTCTCAAAAGCATTAATACACGGAACGCCTTCCGCCGGCAGCAGCCTGCTCAGACCGGAGAACAGTCGTTCCGGGAAATCACCACTGGGGGTGGATCGATTCCCTCAGATAGCGGTTATAGATGTCTTCAACATCCCTCATCTGCTGTTCGGAGAGCGGAGCCAGTTCAGCGGCTTTGACGTTGTTCCTGACCTGTTCGGCCCGGCTGGCTCCGGGAATGACCACGCTGACTTCCTGATGCATCAGCACCCAGCGGATCGCGATCGCGGCAAGGTCCTCTGTGCCAAAGACTTTCTTCAGTTCTTCCACAGCCTGCAGCCCCAGTTCATACGGCACGCCGGAGAAAGTCTCTCCCTTGTCGAACGCGGCGCCGTCCCGGTTATAGCTGCGGTGATCCTGGGCGCCGAAAACAGTGTCTTTGGTATATTTCCCCGTCAGCAGTCCGCTTGCCAGGGGAACGCGCGCAATGATTCCCACATTGTTCTTTTTCGCCAGCGGGAAAAGCTGATCCAGCGGCTTCAGCCTGAACATATTGAAGATAACTTCCATAGCGGAAATATTGTATTCCATCGCCCGGATGCCTTCCTCCGTTTTTTCAATGCTGACGCCGTAATCGAGTATTTTGCCGGATTGTTTCATCCGGTCAAGTTCGCTGAAAATATCATCCCGCTGGTAAACAGGTCCCGGCGGGCAGTGCAGCAGGATCAGATCCAGTTTTTCCGCCTTCAGTCGTTTCAGGCTTCCTTCAATGAACTCCCTGACCGAGTCGGGCGTATACATTTCCGCGGTATGCGGTTTCAGACGCCTCCCGCACTTTGTCGTTACAAAGAACCGGCCGGGATGCAGGGACAGATACTCTCCGATGGTTTCTTCGCTTTTTCCGCCGTTGTAAACATCCGCCGTATCAACGAAGCTGATGCCGGCGTTATACGCGGTTTCGAGGATCTTCTCAGCCTCGTCACGGTTAAAGGGATCTCCCCATCTGGTTCCGAGCTGCCATGTTCCTAGACCGATTTCACTGATCAGTTTTCCGGTCTTGCCTAAAATGCGCTGATTCATTTTCTTCCTGCCTCCTTGTTGCTCCGCAATGTTGTTTCAGAATTAAAGCAGCGTTTCAATAAAGCTTTCGGTTCACGGACAGTATAAATGAAAAGCATGGAAAAAGGCTTCCTGTTTTTTGACGGGCAGGCGCTCAATTTTTGTGCGCTTCTGTCCGCCCGGTCATTCATTATTCAGAAAGTAATCTCCGGTTTCGTCGATCCGGAGCGCCAGATCCGCTTTCCGGGTTTTCCGCAGGCACAGCCGGACGTTCGGCATATCGCTGAAATCCACGAACCGGACCGCGGCGTCCTTCTCGACGCCCGTCCTGATTCTCCGGTCGATCAGGCGGTCACGCAGCAGGCCTTCCTCCGCGGCAACGGAAACAGTGTAATCCGCGTATCCCGCCAGATCGCGCCATCCGTCCTCGTCCAGCAGCAGGTAGTTCCCTTCCAGCAGGATGATATCCCCTGTCACCCGCACCGCGTCCTCCGCCGGATTATGCAGCATCCGGTCGTACGCAGGCCATCCGCAGTTTTCCCCGGCCGCCACCCGTTTCACGGCGTCCGTGAGCTTCGGCAGATCGAAGGTAACCGGCGCGCCTTTAATCTCCACCAGGGAAATTCTTCTGCCGTCACGTTCCGCATAATGGCTCAGCAGGTCCTCCTGCCGTCTGTGGAAGCCGTCCATCCCGACAGCCTGCAGTTTTCTGTCCGCGCCCTGTTCCCCGGCCAGCTTTTCCAGGAAACTCAGCAGCGTGGTTTTTCCGCATCCGGGCGGCGCGGCCAGCATTACAAGGATCCGCCTGCCCTTCTGTTTCTGCAGCGCCGTCAGCCTGCCCAGAAGGGGAAGAAAGATTTCGTTCACAGCCCTTTCGCTGTAGTGCGCGGAAACCCGGATTCCGTTAATCATCACGCGGTGCTCCGTCATATCGTGCCTCCCGATCCTCCGGTCTTCACAGTTTTCCCAGCAGTCCCAGCTTTGTCATAATGCCGTCCGCGGTTACGCCGGGATGCGTCACATACAGCCTGACGATCTGTTCCGCCATGGCCGGGTCAATCCCGTGCCTTTGGGCGATGGCGTCAACCGTCAGTCCTTTCTGCGTATCCCGCATGACTGCCTCGACCTGCTGATAGATATTTCCGCTGCCGGTCTTCGGCGCCTTCTCTTTGGCCGTATGCGGGATATTGATCCGCTTCAGAACCCATCCGTCCGGATCAATCTTCAGGACAGCCATGGTGATCGGCTGTACAAACCGGCGAGGCCCGCAGCTTCCGGGATTGAACAGCAGGGTCCGCTTTTTTCCGGCAGGTTCCTGCCACGCTTCGGTATACTGATGGGAGTGTCCGAAGATCACCAGATCGTAGGCGGTCAGGTCCGGCGGAAGGTCTTTTTTTCTGTGCGTCATATAAATCCGCAGCCCGCCCAGTTCAAAATCAAGGAACAGCGGCAGATACGCAGCCCACTCCCCGTCGTTGTTGCCGCGGACTGCTTTTACCGGGGCGATCTGCTCGAGCCGGTCAAGGATTGGACGGCTGCTGATGTCCCCGCAGTGCAGAATACAGTCGCATCCCCGGAGCGCATCGGCCGCTTCGGGCCGGAGCAGATCGTGGGTATCCGAGATAATACCGACTTTCATACTGTTTCAGGCCTCTCTCAGTGTTTTTTTCAGCATAATAATCTCTTCCGTATGGTATTCCTCGCGGAATCCGCACTGCAG
>JAEEGL017173178.1_pt1 | contig 15581 bp, 13 predicted proteins | sample 9134231 | NCBI WGS metagenome assembly JAEEGL01 (sample SAMN16246548, study PRJNA631951) | gut metagenome | biome: gut microbiome; feature: rumen; material: fiber-attached | host: Bos | place: Iran: Karaj | collected 2018-10
ATCACTGCGTGCCGTTTTGCGAAAACCCATTCAAAGTCAGGGATGATTTCGCTATGGAATTGCTCGTTCAGAGCATTTCGGATTACGGCGTTATGTTTCCGATTTTGGTCAGACCTTTTGCCAACGGAACCTATGAAACTATCAGTGGTCACCGGCGCATACACGCTTGTAAAAAGGCAGGGCTCGAAATGATTCCTGCCTTTATTCGTCCCATGGATCGAGAGGAGGCGGTGATCTGTATGGTAGACAGCAATTTGCAGAGAGAAGGTTTGTTACCGTCCGAGAAAGCGTTCGCTTATAAGATGAAAGTTGATGCGCTTGCTCATCAGGGCAAAACTTCTGTCCGAGTCGGACAGAAGTCATCCCGCGGGCTGGTTGCAGCCGATGTCGGAGAAAGTGAAACTCAAATTCAGAGGTATATCCGCTTGACGTATTTGATCAAGCCGCTGCTTGATCTTGTGGATGAAGGACGGATCGCGCTCAGCCCGGCTGTGGAGCTTTCCTATCTTTCGGAAGCTGCACAAAAGGCAGTGTATGATTACTATACCGAAAATGAGGTAACGCCCTCATATTCGCAGGCGAATCAAATGAAAAAACGCAGCAATGACGGTACGCTTACAACAGAAAGTTTGAAACAGATTTTGGATCAGCCAAAACCGAACCAGGCGGAAACAATCAAAATACCTGTTGCGTCCGTCCGTCGGTTCAGGCCAAACTATTCGATCAAACAGCTACAGGATTTTATTGAAAAAGCCTGTGAACACTACGCCCGCTACCTTCGAAATCGGGAGCGGGACGCAAGGTGATTTTGATGCAGATAATAGATTCTATGAGGAAAGGAGGACGCGATTTGAAGAAAAAATGGGAATCGCAGCAAACACATTATCCACATGAACGCAGCAGAATGGACAAAACAGGAATATGCAAGGCTGAGCAGAAAGATTGATATGGATCATCTTCCGCCACTAGAGAAAAAGCCCGTGCATTTTCAGATTCTCAAAATTGAAAAGCTGACGCCGGTTCCGAAAACGAAACCGGCAACGGCATAAAAAAAGCAGGCAGCTCACTATGAACTGCCTGCGCTTTTTTCATTTCAGTCGAACAAGACACGATAACCTCAGAAAGTAACTTCCTGCCCTGAGCTGCAGGGTGTTCGACATCAACTGAATGTGGTGACCCGGACGAGAATCGAACTCGTGTTACCGCCGTGAAAGGGCGGTGTCTTAACCGCTTGACCACCGGGCCTTATATGTGAAGAGCCGAAGCTCTCGTTTTTATATATGAACAGCCGGAGCTGTAATTGTTTATATGTGAACAGCCGGAGCTGTTGTTTTTATATATGAACAGCCGAAGCCGTTATTTTAAAAAATGGTAGCGGCAGTGGGATTTGAACCTACGACACTCCGGGTATGAACCGAATGCTCTAGCCAACTGAGCTATACCGCCACAACGAGCACTGCTTGCCGCAACGCTCGATTATTATATTATAACGTGTTGGGTTTGTCAATAGTTTTTTTAAAAAAATTTTTCCGCGTTTTACAATTACACGGCGCTTTTGCAATAGGGCTTCATGCAGCAGGCGGCGCACTGCGGTCGTCTGGCAATACAGACGGCTCTGCCGTGCAGCACACAGCGATGGCAAAAGTCGTTGCTCTCGGCGGGATCAAGCAGCGCGCGCAGTTCGAATTCCACCTTTTTCGGATCCTTCGTGTCAACAAGACCCAGCAGATTCGTGATGCGGATCAGATGGGTATCGGCAACAACCGCCGGCTTATGATAGATATCGCCGACAATCAGGTTTGCCGTTTTTCTGCCCACGCCGGGCAGCGTTGTCAGCGCCTCCACCGTGTCGGGTACCACGCCGCCGAATTCGTCGCGCAGCTTCTGTGCCATTCCGACGATATCACGCGCCTTGGCGCGAAAGAATCCGCAGGAATGAATATACGTCTCCACATCCTCCACCTTTGCGTTGCAGAACGCGTCCAGGGTCGGATATGCCGCAAACAGCGCCGGCGTCACCTGGTTGACTCTTGCGTCCGTACACTGCGCAGACAGCCGTGTGGCAATCAGCAGTTGCAGCGGATCGGTGTATTCCAGCGAGCACAGAGCATCGGGATAAGCCTTCTTCAAGGCAGCCACACAAAGGGCGGCCCGTTGTTTTTTTGTCATAAACTTTCACGACCTTTATTTTTTCACATTGACGGTTTGATATGTGGAAAAAAGCTTGACACATTCTCTTGAAATATGCTACAATATAATGTAATTATATTGAGATATTCTGCCTATCTATATATTTCAAGTAGGAAGAATACATTTATTATAATATATTTCTCTCATTCTTTCAACTGTTTCATGTTTAAAAAATAAGGAGGTCGATCATGGACTCGTTTGTTGAAATCTGGGAATCTATCAAAGAACTGCTGCGTTCCCGTGTCACGGAAGTCGCATACAACGTCTGGCTGTCTCCGCTGGAGTTTGTCAGCTTTCAGTCGGATACCATCACGCTGTCAATCAGCGATTTTAAACGCAAAATCATTGAGGACAAGTTTTCCTCTCTGATTGAAGAGGCCTGCGCCGACGCATTCGGATTTCCCGTCCACGTCCATTACGTGACGCCGGACGATTCTGCACAGCTGAAAACCGGTTTTTCCCCCGAACAGGAACCCGCACATGCCGACGAGGAAGAAACCGCCTATACGTTTCAGAATTTTATCACCGGTCCGTCCAACCGCTTTGCGCATGCAGCGGCGCTCAACGTGGCAAACAATCCCGGCAAAGCCTACAACCCGCTGTTTATTTACGGACATTCCGGACTCGGCAAAACGCATCTGCTTTCGGCGATCATGCACGAGATCAAACGGCAGCGCCCGAACGAAGTCATTTTGTATATCAGCGGCGAACACTTTACCAATGAGCTGATTTATCATCTGAAGGAACACAACACCAGCACGTTCCACGAAAAGTATCGCGGCTGCGACGTTCTGCTGGTGGACGATATTCAGTTTATTGCAAACAAGGAAACCACGCAGGAAGAATTCTTCCACACGTTTGAAGCGCTGAAAAACGCCGGCAAACAGATCGTGCTCTCGTCCGACCGTCCGCCGCGCGAAATGCTCACGCTCGAAGAACGGCTGCGCACCCGCTTTGAAGGCGGTCTGATTGCCGATATCCAACCGCCCACGCTGGAAACGCGCATGGCGATTGTCAAGAAAAAGGCAGAGGAGCTGAACGTTGATCTCAACGACGACGTTGTGTCGTTCATTGCGGAAAACATCAAAAAGAATATTCGGCAGCTGGAGGGCACGGTCAAAAAGATCAAGGCCTATCAGGAAGTGGAGGGCGCACGACCGAACATCGCCATTGCCAAACGCGCCATCTCCGATATCATGGGCGACAATCCGCCGACGCCGGTCACCGTGGAAAACATCATCAACGAAGTTTCGCGCACCTTCAACGTCAGCCCCGCCGATATCCGGTCGGAAAAACGCTCCGCCAACATTTCCCAGGCGCGGCAGGTCGCAATCTATATTATCCATACAGTGACCGACCTTTCTCTGAGCGCAATCGGCGCGGAATTTTCCAATAAGCACTACTCCACTATGATCTATTCGATCAAGGAAATGGAAAACAAGCTTGCCACGAACATGACGCTCAAGGCAACCGTGGATGACATTATCAAAAACATCAACGAATAAGAAAAGTTTTCCACAATTTATTTCACTTTCCACACTAGGAATTCCACATTTTTCATACTGTGAAAACATGCTTTTCGGGTTTTTCAAATTCTGCACAAGTTTTCTTGCAGCCGGATTCGAAAAGAAAACCCCCTGTTTCTGCGGCGTCAAAGCTGTTTTCCATATTTTTCACAGTCCCTACTAAGACTACTATTTCTTTATTCTTACTTTTCTTGCGAGGAGGCAACAACTATGAAAATCGTTTGCGACAGCGCAAAGCTTGCAAAGCTGTGCATGAACGTGCAGCGGACCGTTTCCAGTAAATCCACCATCCCGGCAATCGAAGGTATTCTGATTGACGCGCTCGGCGATTCCATCCGCCTGACCGGCTACGACCTGGAAGTCGGCACGGAAACCTATCTGGAGGCCGAAGTGGAAGAAAACGGCAGCATCATTCTGAACGCAAAGAATTTCTGCGACATTCTGCGGATGCTTCCGGATGAAACGGTCAGCATTGAAAGCGATGAGCGCAACATTTGCAAAATCAAAAGCGGGGAAACGGAATATTCCATCATCGGCACGTCTGCCGAGGAATATCCGGATCTGCCGACCATCTCCGGCGGTTTTCCGATTGTGATTCAGCAGGGATTGCTGAAGGACATGATCCGCAAAACGATTTTCTCTGTCTCTACCAGCGAACGCAATCCGGTGCATTCCGGCGTAAAATTTGAAATCAGCGAAGGCAAAATCGTTTTGGTTGCCGTGGACGGCGCAAGACTTGCCATCCGCCGGGAAGAGATCGACTACAGCGGCGATCCGGTCAGCTTTGTTGTGCCGGCAAAATCGCTCGGCGAAGTTGTGAAGCTCAGCGAAGACGACGAGGCGATGTATTCCATCTCCGTCGGCAAACGGCATATCCTGTTTGAAGTGGGAGACTACCGGATCATCTCGCGTTTGCTGGAGGGCAACTTTATCGATTATAAGGCGGCAATTCCGCTGTCTGCCGCAACAACCGTGCGCGCGCAGACAAGACGCGTGATTGAATGTGTGGAACGCACCTCGCTGATCATCACCGACCGTTCCAGTCCCGTGCGCTGTGTTGTGGGACAGGACCGCATGAAGTTCTCGTCGATCACGTCCATCGGTACGGCGACCGATAAAATGGAAGCCGAAATTACGGGACAGGATCTTGAGATCGGTTTCAACAGCAAGTTTATGCTCGATGCGCTCAAGGCGTGTGAGAGCGATGAAATCAAAATTGAATTCAACAGCGCCAATCAGCCGATTCTGATTTTGCCCATGGAAGGCGAAGCGTTCCTGTTTTTGGTGCTGCCGGTCAGAATTTAACGCAGGATCTGAAAAGAGACAGACATATGAAAATACATGTAAAGGTTGCACCAAAAAAAAGAGAGCAGCTGCAAATCAAAACAGAATATATCCGTCTGGATTCCGCGCTGAAGCTTTCCAGTGTGGTATCTACCGGCGGAGAGGCAAAATTTGTGATTCAGGACGGGCTTGTCAAGGTCAACGGTATCGTTTGTACACAACGCGGGAAAAAGCTGCGTAACGGCGATTTTTTTGAGTTTCACAAGCAGCAGTTTGAGGTTGTAACATGCGAGTAACGCAGTTGGAGTTGACGAATTTCCGCAATCTTGCTTCCGCTGTGGTCGAACCGTGTGAAGGGGTCAACCTGATCTGGGGCGACAACGCGCAGGGAAAAACAAATTTGCTGGAAAGCATCTGGCTGTTTACCGGCTGCCGCAGCTTCCGGAACGCGAAGGACGCGGAATGCGTTGGTTTCGGCGGCGCAAAAGCCGCACTGTCGCTGGATTATTTCGGCGAGGGACGGGATCAGAATCTGCTGCTGTCGATTGAAAAAACGCGCAGGTTCACAAAAAACGGTATCAAGCTCTCGTCGCCCGCCAAGGTGATGGGCTCGTTTCTGGCGGTTGTGTTTTCGCCGGTGCACTTGTCGCTGGTAAAAGACGGTCCGTATGAGCGCCGCAGATTCTTAGACGCCGCCATCAGTCAGCTCAAGCCGAAATACGCGCTGGCGCTTTCCGGTTATAATAAGGCGCTCGCACAGCGCAATATGCTGCTGAAGGATCTGATGTATCACAGCGAGCTGTATGATACGCTCGACGTGTGGGAGGAACAGCTCTCGTTTTACGCGACGGAGCTGATTACCCAGCGAATCGGATACATCCACCGACTGAGCACCTTCGCAACCGAGATCTACGGCGGCATCTCCGGCAAAAAAGAAACGCTTGCCATTACCTATCAGGAAGCGAGCAGCACCGGCGGCATCACGAAGGAAGAGATCCGGCAGGGCATGCGCGATTTGCTGCGTGCCGCTAGAAAAACCGATCTTGTCACCGGCAGCACGTCGGTCGGTCCGCACAGGGATGATCTTTTGATTGAAATTAACAATCTGTCTGCCCGCAGTTTCGGTTCGCAGGGGCAGCAGCGATCCGCAGCGCTGGCGCTTAAGCTCGGCGAAGCGGCGGTGATCCGCAATTTTACCGGCGAACAGCCGGTGGCGCTGCTCGACGACGTGATGAGCGAGCTGGACGGTTACCGGCAAAACTATATTTTAAACCACATCCGTGACTGGCAGGTGTTCATTACCTGCTGCGATCCGGCGTCGGTGCAGAATCTGCAGTACGGGCGGGCCATCCGGATGAAAGACGGAAAGATCGTGTAAGGAAGGGTTACGCATGTATTTGCATCTCGGACAGAATACGGTGATCACCACCCGGGAGATTGTCGGCTTTTTCGATATGGACAACACCACCGTCAGCAAAACAACGCGCGACTTTCTGTCGCAGGCGGAAAAAAACGGACGTGTGAAATACGTCTCCTATGATCTGCCGAAATCCTTCATCGTAACAAAGGATCAGACCGTTTATATTTCACCCGTCTCCGTGGCGACACTGATGGGCAGAACCCAGAAAAACCAGTCATTTTAATATTTTTCAGATAGAGACGAACTATACAGATACGGAGGATGAACCGTGGATAACAACGAAATCAATCAGGAAACACAGGATCTGGAGATTGTGCGGGAAAAAGGCACGCCGGACGAATTTGAAAACATCGAAACGATGAATACCCAGGTGACGGAGGAATATGACGCCAATGCCATCCAGGTGCTGGAAGGACTGGAAGCCGTCCGCAAACGTCCGGGTATGTATATCGGTTCCACCGGTCCGCGCGGTCTGCACCATCTGGTGTATGAAATTGTGGACAACTCCATTGACGAAGCGCTGGCAGGCTACTGCACGCATATCGAAGTGGAAATTTTGCCGGATAATATCATCACCGTGCGCGACAACGGCCGCGGTATTCCCGTGGGCATCAACGAACAGCAGGGTCTGCCGGCCGTCACGGTCGTTCTGACGGTGCTGCACGCCGGCGGTAAATTCGGCGGCAGCGGCTATAAAGTTTCCGGCGGTCTGCACGGCGTTGGCTCCTCCGTGGTCAACGCGCTTTCGGAATGGTTTGAGGTGGAGGTGTCGCAGGACGGTCACATCCATCATCAGCGCTTTGCGCGCGGCAAGATCGAGACCGATCTTAAAATTATCGGCGATACCGATCAGACCGGCACGTTCATCAAGTTCAAGCCCGATTCTGAAATTTTTCAGGAGACCACCGTCTTTGACTATCAAACGCTGCAGAACCATCTGCGTGAATCTGCATTCCTCAACGCCGGCATTTCCATCACATTGACTGACAAACGCAGCCCGGAAGACATCGTGAAGGACGTGTTTTGCTATGAGGGCGGTATCGGCTCTTTTGTTGAATTCATCAACAACAATCGCGGTCTGACGCCGCTGCATGAGCAGCCGATCCACTTTTCAACCGTGAAGGGTGATAAGAGCGTGGAAATCGCGCTGATGTATAACGACGGCTATAATGAAACGATTCTTTCCTATGCCAACAACGTGCATACCATCGACGGCGGTACCCATGAAACGGGCTTTAAAAACGCGCTGACGAAGGTGTTCAACAATTACGGCACACGATTTAATATTCTGAAGGATTCCGACAAAAAGCTGTCGGGCGACGACTGCCGGGAAGGATTGGTTGCCGTCATCAGCGTGAAACTGACCGACGCGCAGTTTGAAGGTCAGACCAAGGGCAAGCTGGGTAATACCGAAATGAGCAAGCTGGTTTCCGATACGGTCTTTAACAGGATGATGGATTATTTCGAAGAGAATCCGCAGATTGCAAAGACAATTCTTTCCAAAGCGATGGATGCGTCCCGCGCCCGCGAAGCCGCAAGAAAGGCCCGCGAGGCTGCCCGCCGCAAGTCTCCGTTGGAAAGCAACTCCCTGCCCGGCAAGCTGGCGGACTGCACGGAGCGCGATCCTTCCAAGACCGAGCTGTTCATCGTTGAGGGTGACTCCGCAGGCGGTTCCGCCAAGGAAGGTCGTGACCGCGCAATTCAGGCGATTCTTCCCCTGTGGGGCAAAATGCTCAACGTGGAAAAGAGCCGGATTGACAAGGTGATCGGCAACGACAAGCTGATGCCGGTGGTCACCGCGCTCGGCGCAGGCATCGACGAGGATTTCAACATCGAAAAGCTGCGCTATCACAAGATCGTTATCATGGCCGATGCCGACGTCGACGGTCAGCATATCCGCACGCTGCTGCTGACGTTCTTCTTCCGCTATATGCGCCCGCTGATCGACAACGGCTACGTCTATATTGCGCAGCCGCCGCTCTATCGGCTGTCCAAGGGTCAAAAGCACGTCTACTGCTATTCCGATGAGGAGCGCGACCGCAAGATGGTGGAGATGCCCGGCGCCGCGATTCAGCGCTACAAAGGTCTTGGTGAAATGGACTCCATCCAGCTGTGGGAAACCACGATGGATCCCGAACACCGCACCATGCTGCGCGTGACGCTGGAGGATGCCGTGCAGGCGGACGAAACCTTCTCCATATTGATGGGCGACAAGGTGGAACCGCGCCGTGAATTTATTGAAAAGAACGCCAAATACGTGCAGAACCTTGATATTTAAGGCTCGGTGAAGGCAGGGTGATTACAATGGACAACACTTCGAATTACGAAAATCAAACGATTATAGATATTGACCTCAACAAGGAGATGCGCTCGTCGTTTCTGAGCTACTCCATGTCGGTCATCACCTCGCGCGCGCTGCCCGACGTGCGCGACGGACTCAAGCCCGTGCATCGCCGCATTCTCTATACGATGCACGAAAACGGTCTGTATCCGGAAAAGGCCTACCGTAAATGCGCCGACACCGTCGGTTCCGTGCTGGGTCGCTATCATCCGCACGGCGACGCGTCGGTCTATGACGCGATGGTGCGTCTGGCACAGACGTTCTCCACACGCTATCTGTTGGTAGACGGTCACGGCAACTTCGGCTCCGTGGACGGCGATCCCCCGGCTGCCTACCGTTATACCGAATCGCGTATGAGCAAGATCTCCATGGAGATGCTCACCGATATCGACAAGGAAACGGTCGACTTCGTGCCGAACTATGACGACCGTCTGAAAGAACCGACAGTGCTCCCCTCCCGTTTTCCGAATATTCTGGTCAACGGCTCCACGGGGATCGCCGTGGGTATGGCGACGAACATTCCGCCGCATAATATGGGTGAAGTGATCGACGGCATGTGCTATCTGATCGATCATCCGGACGCGTCGCTCGAAGAGCTGATGGAATATATCAAGGGTCCGGATTTTCCGACCGCCGGCATCATCATGGGCAAAGCCGGCATCCGCGCCGCCTACGGCACCGGTCGCGCCAAGATTACGGTGCGAGCCCGCGCCGAGATTGTGGAAACCAAAAACAACCGCTTCCAGATCGTAGTGTCGGAGCTCCCCTATCAGGTCAACAAACGCCGCCTGATCGAATCCATTGCCGATCTGGTCAAGGATAAGCGCATTGAAGGTATCTCCGATATCAACGACTATTCCAACCGCGAGGGCATGAACCTTGTGATCGATCTGAAAAAGGACGCCAATCCGCAGGTCGTGCTCAATCAGCTCTTTTCCATGACGCAGCTGCAGATCACCTACGGCATCATCATGCTGGCGCTGGTGGACGGTGTGCCGCGCATTCTCACGCTCAAACAGATTCTGGAGGAGTATATCCATTTCCAGGAGCAGGTGATCGAACGGCGCACACGCTTTGAGCTGCGCAAGGCGATGGAACGCGAGCACATTCTGGAAGGCTTGAAGACCGCGCTCGATTTTATTGACGAAATCATTGCGATCCTGCGCAAGGCCAAGGACCAGAACGAAGGCAAGCAGCAGCTGATGGAACGCTTCAACCTCGACGAGATTCAGGCAGACGCCATTGTCAAGATGCGTCTGGGTCAGTTGACCGGTCTGGAACGGATCAAGATTGAAGACGAATTGAAAGCGATTCGTGAAAGAATTGCCGAATATAATGAGATTCTTGCATCTGAAACGCGCGTGCTGGAAATCGTCAAGGACGAAGCGATGGTGCTGCGCCGGAAATTTGCCGACGACCGTCTGACCGAGATTGCCTCCGTCAGCGGCGAAGTGGACGTGGAAGATCTCATTCCGGAAGAGCAGTGCGTGTATACGCTGACAAACGTCGGCTATATCAAGCGCATGCCAACCAGCGAATACTCGCTGCAGAAGCGCGGCGGTCGCGGTGTGAAGGGAATGAGCCGGCGCGAGGAGGACGTGGTGCAGACTATGTTCTCGTGTTCGAGCCACGACTATATCATGTTCTTTACGAATTTCGGGCGTACCTACCGGCTCAAGGGGTATGAGATTCCGGAAAGCAGCCGCCAGAGCAAGGGTATGTACGTGGTCAATATTTTACCGCTGGAACCAGAAGAAAAAATCAGCGCCATGATCCGCGTGCCGGAGTTCGGCGAGGATAAATACTATCTGTGCATGGTCACCCGCAAGGGCGTGATCAAACGCACGAAGCTCGACGAATACCGCAACATCCGCAAGGGCGGCATCATTGCGATCAATCTGGACGAAGGGGACGAGCTTGCCTGGGTAAAGCTGACAGACGGCAGCGACGATATTTACGTGGCAACCCGCGGCGGCTTCGGCATCCGCTTCCATGAAAGCGACGCGCGTGCGATCGGCAGAACTGCCCGCGGGGTGCGCGCGATCGAGCTCAAGAACGAAGACGACGAAGTGGTCGGTATGTGTGCGCTTGCGCCCGACGCGGATGCTTCGGCGCGGATTCTGACCGTTTCCGAAACCGGCAACGGCCGGCGGTCGGAGCTGAGCGAATACCGCTGCCAGACCCGCGGCGGCAAGGGCTCCACCAACTATAAAACCGACAAGAACGGACGGGTGGTTTCGGTCAGCCTGGTCCGTGACGACGACGATGTGATTCTGATCTCCTCCGACGGAATTGTGATCCGCATTCCGGCTTCGCAGATCAATATCAACTCCCGCACCTCCAAGGGCGTGCGCGTGATGAAAGTGACGCCGGGTGAAGCGGTTGTTTCCGCCGCGCCGATTGCAAACGAGAGCGCACCGGAAGAAACGGAAACGGCGGACGAACAAAACCAGGACGAAGCGTAAGTTGCATAGAAAAAGAAAGAAGGGAACCGTTTGAACGGTGAAACTGCTCAGCAAAAGAAAGGGAATCCCATTGCCCGTTTCTTTTGGACAAACAAACGGCGCAGAGCCAAAAACCTGTATTTTCTGCTGGCGCTGCTGGTTGTGATCTTTGCTGTCGGCATCGGCTATATCAACGCGAAGCTCAGCAAGATTCAATATGAAGATCCGGCTCAATCGCCCACAGGCTCGTCGTTTACGGATGAGATCTATGAGGACGAGGAGATCGACGTGATGAACTCGATCAACCAGGCCGGTTCGCTCAATGACTATCTGTATCAATGGGCCAACAACGGCGGCACGCCCTATTCCAGCAAAAACGTGATCAATGTTTTGCTGATCGGACTCGATTCCGCCGACGCGCTGGAAAACGGCGGCCGCAGCGATACGCTGATTCTGGTGTCGCTCAACAAAAAGACAAAACAGATCAACATGACCTCCCTCTTCCGCGACACGTGGACCTATATCAACGCCCGCGGCAAGGACACGTACGGCAAAATCAATTCCTCTTATTTCTACGGCGGTCCGGAAACGCTGATTGAAACGATTCAGAACGATTTCAAGATCAAGATCGACTATTACGTGGCGGTGGATTTCAGCTCCTTTACCGATATCATCAACGCATTGGGCGGACTGACGATCGAGGTGGAGGAATATGAGGCCGAGTATATCCGCAGAACGTCGGTGCACAAGGACTTTCAGTCCGGACCGGCTGTCAAGCTTGACGGCTGGGAGGCGCTGGTCTATGCGCGGATCCGCAAAAGCGACACCGACTCCGACGTCAGCCGGACCCGGCGGCAGCGCAAGGTCATTATGGCGCTGATGGAATCGGCAAAGGGCGCCGGTATCGCGCAGCTGAACAATGCGCTGGATATGCTGTTTAAATATGTCAAGACGAATCTGACGCGTATGGAGATCCTCTCCTACGGCGTACAGGGACTGACGAACGGCTGGCTCAACTATGCGATTCAGGAGACCACGATTGCGGACGACGACGTATTCCGGGCGGGAATGATCGACCGCACCTCACTGGTGCTGATTGATTTTGAGCTTGCCGCCCAGCGGATTCAGACGGCAATCTACGGCGACAGCAATATCACGCTGGCCGACGACCGGGTGATTCCGTTCAATCTGGTAACATTGCGATAACTTTTTTGTGGGCGGACCGCGTGTTCGCCCTTGTGTATGTATAATGCAAAGGACGATTATGAAACGATACGACCAAGTGATTTTTGATTTTGACGGCACGGTGGTGGATACCGGCGAAGGCATTCTCAAAAGCCTGCAGTTTGCCTTTCGCGACCAGGGCGATCCGGTGCCGGATCTATCCGATCTGAAGAAGTTTATCGGTCCGCCGGTGTATTACAGCTTTACCCATTTCTACGGTGTGCCGGAAACCCGTGTGGACGACTATATCAAAAGCTACCGCGCCCGCTATCGGAAAGAGGGCATTTTTGAATGTGAACTCTATCCCGGCATGACGGAAACGCTGCAGACGCTGCGCGCGCACGGGGTGAAGCTCGGCATTGCATCCTCCAAGCCGCAGGCGCTGATTTATGACGTGATGAACTATCTCGGCATCACGGATCTGTTTGACGCAGTGACCGGCACCGCCTTTGACGACAGCCGCCACGCGAGCAAGAGCGACCTGATTGAAAGCAGCATGGAAAAGCTCGGTGCCGCCGACAAGCGTCGCGTTTTGATGGTCGGCGACCGGCTGTATGATCTGGACGGTGCGGCGGACGCCGGGGTGGACAGTTGCGGCGTGCTGTTCGGCTACGGCAGCGAAGCGGAATTCCGTGCCCACAACGCCACGCATATCATCGGCAGTGCAAGCGATCTGCTACCGCTGGTGTTGCAGGATGAATGGCAGTAAGCATGGGTGATAAAAACTAAAAAACGGACTTTACAACTTACAAATAATTCTAATATCGAAATATAGCGCTCTGTTGTTTTATTTTTCCACAGACGAACAACGGATCGTTCTCCCCTTTTTTATCCAATGATTGCAAGCGATGTTTCACGTGAAACACGCGTTTGCGCAGGAGGCACTATGCAATACTTTGCAAAATCCTATGACGTCATCGTCATCGGCGCGGGACATGCCGGCATTGAGGCCGGCCTGGCGGCCGCACGGCTCGGTGCGCAGGTCGGCGTCTTTACCATCAATATGGACTGGGTCGGCAACATGCCCTGCAACCCGTCCATCGGCGGTACTTCCAAAGGTCACCTTGTGCGGGAGATTGACGCACTCGGCGGCGAAATGGGAAAGGCTGCCGATGCGAATACGCTGCAAAGCCGGATTCTGAACCGCGGCAAGGGTCCTGCCGTGCATTCTCTGCGCGCGCAAATTGACCGCCGCCGCTACAGCGAATACATGAAGCATGTGATGGAGCTGCAGGACGGACTGGAAATCATTCAGGCGGAAGTGGTCGATCTGACGCAGACCGACGACGCTCGCTGGCAGTGTCTGACGCGGCTCGAAGCAATCTATCGGGCGACCTGCGTGATCCTTGCAACCGGCACGTTTTTAGGCGGACGCATCTATGTCGGCGACGTTTCCTACGACGGCGGTCCGGACGGCATGTTTGCGGCAACGGCGCTTGCCGCGTCGCTGAAAAAGCTGGGGGTGCCGACGCGTCGCTTCAAAACCGGAACACCGGCGCGTGTGAACCGCAGAAGTATTGATTTTTCCAATTTGGAACGGCAGGACGGTGACCCCGAGGTGGTGCCTTTCTCGTTTGACGGCAAGACGCAGCCGCAAAACAAACTCCCCTGCTATATTACGTATACCAACAGTGAGACAAAGCGGATCATCCTTGAAAATCTGCATCGTTCTCCCCTGTTTTCCGGCAAGATCGACGGCAAGGGTCCGCGGTATTGTCCCAGCATCGAAGACAAAATTGTGCGCTTTTCCGAAAAGGAACGGCATCAGATCTTTATTGAACCTTGCGGTGAGCACACGGAAGAAATGTATCTGCAGGGCATGTCCTCTTCGTTGCCCGAAGACGTGCAGCTCAACCTCCTGCGGACCGTGCCCGGACTCGAGCACGTGCAGGTCATGCGCACAGCCTATGCAATCGAATACGACTGCGTGGATCCGCTGGCGCTGTATCCATCGCTGGAATTCAAGAGCCTGCCCGGGTTGTTCGGCGCCGGTCAGTTCAACGGCTCCAGCGGCTATGAAGAAGCGGCGGCACAGGGTCTGATTGCCGGCATCAACGCAGCACGCAGACTTCAGCACAAGGAACCGTTTGTTCTGGATCGCGCAAGCTCCTATATCGGCACGCTGATTGACGATCTTGTGACGCGCGGCTGCTCCGATCCCTATCGCATGATGACGTCGCGATCGGAATATCGGTTGCTGCTCCGGCAGGACAACGCGGATGTCCGTCTGACGGCGCGCGGCTATGAGATCGGGCTGGTTGGCGAGGATAAATACAGACGGCTGCAGGAAAAGCTGCAGCTGATTGAAGAAGAAAGCGCCCGTGTGGCGGCGGTCAGTGTGGCACCGAGCGACGCGCTGAACGAGCTGCTTGTTTCACGTGAAACATCACCGATGAAAACCGGCTGCCGGCTGGTGGAGCTGCTGAAGCGACCGCAGCTGAGCTATGATCTGCTGGCGCCGTTTGACCCGGAGCGTCCGGATCTGCCGCGGGAAGTCTTTGAGCAGGTTGAAATATCCATCAAATATGAAGGATATATCAAACGGCAGTTTGCGCAAGCGCAGGAAATGCGCCGACTGGAAAGCAAAAAGCTGGACGAAACGTTGGATTATGAAACCATCACGGGTCTGCGTATGGAAGCGCAGGAGAAGCTGAACAAAGTGAAACCGCAAAATCTGGGGCAGGCGAGCCGCATTTCCGGCGTCAGTCCGGCAGATATTTCAGTTTTGATGATCTATCTGCGCAAGCAGGAGGCGCAAAAACGCACACAAAAGCAGCAAAGCCAGGCGAAGCAGGAGGGACAGGCGGATGATTGACCGAAGCTATCTGAAAACAATCGCCGCATCTCTCGGTGTCCCGCTTGACGAGACGGCGCTTGAACGGTTTGACCGCTATGCGCAACTGCTGGTCAACTGGAACGAAAAGATCAATCTGACAGCGATTACGGATCCGCAGGAGATCTGCGTCAAGCACTTTGCAGACAGTCTGTCGCTGCTGGCAAAGGTGGAACTTGCGCAGGGTGCGTCTTTGATCGACGTCGGTACCGGCGCCGGATTTCCGGGTCTTGCGCTGAAAATTGCGCGTCCGGATTTGCAGGTGACGCTGCTGGACAGCACCAAAAAGAAGCTGATGGTGCTGGAAGAGATCAGCCAA
>JAEEGL017410536.1_pt1 | contig 15581 bp, 14 predicted proteins | sample 9134231 | NCBI WGS metagenome assembly JAEEGL01 (sample SAMN16246548, study PRJNA631951) | gut metagenome | biome: gut microbiome; feature: rumen; material: fiber-attached | host: Bos | place: Iran: Karaj | collected 2018-10
ATCGTCCTTTTTGTTCCCGCCGAGAAGTCCCGTCGCCCCCGCGAAGACCAGCACGACGCAGGCGACGGCGACAGCGGCCAGCGCGCGCAGCTTTGTGCGGTGCTGCATCGTATCGAGGCGGCGGTTCCAATCCACGCCGTCCATGATGAATTCGTGCATGCCGTTGGGAAAATCGCGCGAAAGCGCTTTCTCCGCGCGCACGAGCACGCGCATCTGTTCGAGCGTACGGCGGCCGTCCGGGGCTTCGCCGAATATGGCTTCGAGCTCCTGCGCTTCATCCGCGCCGAGCTCTCCCTCCGCCGCTTCGGCGATCAGAGCTTCCATCCGATCTGCATCATACATCGCGGCCGCCTCCTTTCCTTAGACAAGGGGAGTCGAACCCCCTGTCGGTTTTTAACGGCGGATTTCCGCCGATACTTCTTCAAAGCCCTTGACGATACACAAAGTATTCTCTGCGGCCTTTTCATCGTCTCGCCGCAAATCCGCTCGTTAAAAACTGCTGTGCACCTGTGCGCGGATAATTCTCGAGGGATTTTAGTTCTGCGAAACGCAGGCGGGCTTTCGCCCGTCAAGTGACAAAGGGAAAAATCACCGGGAAGCGCCGCGCTGAGGCGGCAGGTGTTCGGCTCCCCTTGTCTTATTGGACGAAAAATAAGAAGAAAAGTTCCCGCTGTTCTGCAAAAGCTCCAGAAGTTTTGCGCGGGCGCGGAAGAGGCGGGATTTTACGGTGCCTTCGCTGACGTCGAGGATCTCGGCGATCTGCTGATAGGAAAAATCGTCGATGTCGCGCAGCACGATCACCTGCCGCTGCTCCTCGGGCAGCATGGCGATGGCTTTTTGCAGAAGCTCGCGCATATCGGTCTGCTCGGCGGCCTTTTCCGGGGCATAGCGCTCGTCGGGAATGTCGAGCAGCTGCTCCTGCCCGTCCTCGTCCTGCCTGTACAGGCCCGTTTCGCTGCGCCGCGCGCTGCGGCGCACATGATCCAGCGCGGTGTTGACCGCGATGCGGTAGACCCAAGTCTCGGGGCTGGAGTCGCCCTTGAATTTTTCCAGATTCCGGAACGCCTTGACAAAGGTATCCTGCGAGATATCCATGGCGTCGGCCGGATTGTTCGTATAGCGCAGCGCGAGCAGATAGACCTTTTTTTCGCAGGCTCTGACCAGCGCTTCAAAGGCGGCTTCGTCGCCTGAGCGCAGAAGATCAAGCTCCATAATCAAGATCCGGCCTCCTTTCCAGAAATTCTTCGATCAGCGCGTCTATCTCCGCCGCGGTCTTCACCTCGGCGAAACGCGCGCGGTAGGCGGCGCTCTGGCGCACGCCCTTGAGATACCAGGCGAGATGCTTTCTCGCCTCCAAAACGGCGATATGCTCGCCTTTTCTTTCGCAGGCAAGTGCGATCTGCGCGCGCGCCGTACGCAGTCTCTCCTCCGCCGTCGGGGCTGCAGGCGCGGGCAGGCCGCTCATTTTCGCCTCGACCTCGGCGAAGATCCACGGATTCCCGAGCGCCGCGCGCCCGATCATGACCAGATCGCAGCCCGTTTTCCGATACAGCGTCTGCGCGTCCTCGGCGCTTTTCACATCGCCGTTTGCGATGAACGGGATCGTGACCGCCTCGCGTACGCGGGCAAGCGCGTCCCAGTCGGCCTTTCCCGCATACATCTGCGCGCGCGTGCGGCCGTGCACGCAGACCGCCTGCGCGCCCGCGTCCTGCGCCATGCGTGCAAAGGACGCCGCGTTCCGGTCATCCTCGTCCCAGCCAAGGCGGAACTTCACCGTCACCGGCACGGGCACCGCCTTTACGACGGCTTCGATGATCCTGCGCGCCTTCTCCGGGTCGCGCATCAGCGCGCAGCCGTCCCCGTTCGCAACGATCTTCGGCGTCGGGCAGCCCATGTTGATGTCCACGACCTGCGCGCCCGACATGGCAAGCGCCAGACGCGCGCCTTCGGCCATGATCTCCGGCTCGCTGCCGAAGATCTGCACGGCGAAGGGCGCCTCCCCCGGCGCGGGGATCAGAAGCTCGCTCGTGCGCGTCGGCTGATAGACCAGCGCCCGGGCGGACGCCATCTCGCTGACCGTATAGGCCGCGCCGAAGCGCCGCGTCATGGCGCGGAACGCCGCGTCGGCCGCGCCGGCCATAGGCGCAAGCGCAGCATGACCCGTTACGGCGACCGGTCCAATGTTCATGTCTCTCTCCCGATAATTACTGTGTGTATGCCCCGCGCTTGTACAGGATCCACTTCGGCCGGTCGATCGGGTTCACGCCGCGGTACGGCGCGGTTTTCCCGATCCCCGGCGGGCAGAGCCGGTAGGAATCGAAGCGCGAGTAGAAGCTCGCCCTGCCGCCGGAAAGGCTTGCAAGGCGCGCGGGGTATTCCATGCTCTCCGCGACGGGCAGGCGGCATTCGATCGTGAAGCTCCCCTGCGAAAGCACGGGCGAATCGAATTCGCCGCGCATCTCCAGGATGTCGGAGATCACTTTGCCCATGATCTCCTCCTGCGCGCGGATGCGTACATAAATAAATGGCTCCAGAAGCTTCTCCCCCGCCGCAGCAAGGCCGTTCGCAAAGGCCATGGGCGTGGCGACGAAGAAATCCAGCGGATGCGTATGGATGGTGTGATGGCCGCCGCCTGTGAGCGTACAGCGGAAGTCCGTGACCTCCCAGCCGAGCTGTCCCTGCTTTATGCACTCGTAAAAGCTGGTTTTTATATGCTCCTGATACTTGTAGAAAAGCTCGTTGTGCGGTACGCGGCCGGGATCGTAGACGACGCCCGATCCGGTCGGCAGAGGCTCGAACAGGAAACGCACGATGGCCCAGCACGGCTTCGGCATGGTATAGGCCGCGAAGCCCTCCGCGATGGCGGCGGGCGTCTCCTTATAGATGACCGTCGGCGGCGAGAAGCGCGCCGAGAGGCCGTAGCGCTCGGAAAGCAGCGCGGACAGCACCTCAAGCTGGATGCGGCCCGTGATGTTCAGGTCGATCTCCCGCTCGGTGTTCTCCCAGTGCGTCTGCATCAGCGGCTCTTCCTCGGAAAGCTCCCGCAGCGCGGCGACGAGCTTTGTCAGCTCCTCCGGCTTTTCCGGCTCCGCCTTGACGCGGAAGAAGGGATTGGCCAGCGCGTAGCCGCGGTCCGGCGGCCGCTGTCCGAAATAATCGCCCACGCGTGCATGCGCGAGTCCGTAGAGCGCGGCGATATCGCCCGCGCCGATCCCGGAAAGATCGACGCTGCGTTTCCCCTCAAAGCGCCGCACGATGGCGATCTTGCCGCCGTCATGCGTCTCGCCCGAAACGTCCGTCAGCGTCAGCGCGTCGCGCGGATGGAGTTCTCCGCCGTAGAGGCGCACATGCGCGACCGCGCCCTGACCCGGCTCGTGCTCCACCTTGAAAACGACGCCGGAAAGTGAACGCGTACGATAGGCTTCCGCGTCGGGCAGCAGCGCCGTGATCGCGTCGAGCAGCGTTTCCACGCCGAGACCCAGCTTTGCGCAGCCGAAAACCACGGGCGTGACGACGCCGTCCGCGATCTGCCTGTGCGCGATGCGCACAAGCTCTCCGTGTCCGGGCGTTTCGCCCTCGAGCCAGCGCTCGGCGAGCGCGTCGTCGTTCTCCGCGAGGGCCTCGCAGGCAAGCTCGTCCCAGTTTTCACACGCGCCGACGGCGCACTGGGGCGAACCCTCCGACAGGACCCGGTTGCAGGCAAGCGGCAGGGCGTGGAGCTGTGTTTTCAGTTCGTTCAGGACGCGCGCGCTGTCGCTTCCCGCGCGGTCGAGCTTGTTGATGAATACGATGCGCGGCAGAGCGCAGGCCGTCAGCGCGCGCCACAGGTTTTCCGTGTGCGCCTGTACGCCCTCGACCGCCGACACGACCAGAACCGCCGCGTCCAGCGCGAGGAGACAGCGCTCCGCCTCGCCCGCGAAATCAAAGTGACCGGGCGTGTCGATCAGATGGATCACCGCATCGCCGCGGCGCAGACTGGTTTCCGCGCTGCGCACGGAAATGCCGCGCGCGCGTTCGATCTCCAGATAATCCGTCTGCGCGGTGCCCGCGTCCACGCTGCCCGCCGTGCGGATCGCGCCGCAGGCGTAGAGCATCTGCTCGGTCAGCGTGGTCTTTCCGGCGTCCACGTGCGCGAAGACGCCGATATTGTGGACTTTTTGTTCCATAAACGCCTTTTACAGCAGTTTTTTGATATATTCCGCGCTCTTTCCGCAAACGTCGGCATATTCGTAGGCATACAGGTCGAGCCCCGCCATCCCGTCAAAACCGACGGCGCGCAGCTTGTCGAGATACGCCTTCAGATCCATGTCGCCCTCCCACGGGACGAGGTGGTTGTGTACGCCCTTTGCCATGTTCTCGACATGGGCGTGCAGGATATACGGCGCGCTGTCCTCGAGCGCCTTCATCGGATCGGGATCGCAAAGGAACATGTGGCCGATGTCGGCGTTGATGCCGAGCGCCGGGGAATCGATCTCCGCGAATCCGGCGAGCATCAGGGACGTGTTCCCGAAGATGAAGCCCGGCTCATACTCGACGGCCAGCTTCATGCCGAGGTCCTCGGCGATGCGGCACATTTCCTTCATCGTGCGGATGTTCTTCGCCCAGCGGATATGGCGCTCGTCGCCCTTGTACAGGTGCGCGGGCGAGGAAACGAGATAGGACGCGCCGAGCGCATGCGCGATCTCCAGACTGCGGCGCACGATGGAGAAGCTCTCCTCATCGAGCGAATAGTCCATATGCGCGCTGACGGCATAGCCGCGCACGCCGGCCTTTTCCATAGCCTCCTCCATCTTCGGCGCGAAATCCGGCGCGAAGAATTCGTCGCGCGGACGGAACGCCTTGTTGAAGGGACTGATCTCCACCCCGTCGAATCCGGAATCCATGATGAACTGCACGCTTTCGGTGATCGAGAACTGCGGCAGCATCTGCGTACGGCCAAGAAGCAGCATAGACATAACCTCCCATTTTGTTTTTTCTCATTCTAACATGCCGGAAAAAACCTGTCAACTGCCGCCCCGTCTGCCGGAAGGAAGGAAAAAGCGGCGGGAAAGCGTTTCTTTCCCGCCGCGTATGCGCTTAGGTTTATTACCACATATCGCCGTGATAATTCACGGGGCTGATGATGTCGTCGATCGAAAGGAAACTGCAGTCGTTCTCCCGCACGAATGCGCGCACGCCCTCGATCAGCGCCGGGGTGCGCGCCGTACAGCTAAGGCCCAGAACGGTCGTGGAGGTCACCTCCATGAACTGCGCCGTGAGCCCTTCGAGCCAGCGATCGGCGTCCGCGTTCTCCTCTATCCCCTCGCCGGGCAGCATGCGGTCCCAGTAGCGGTAGCCGTGCGTCTGCAGCGCCTGCCGCATCTCCTCGGTAAAGGTCGAAGCGTTGCTTCCCTGCTCGATCAAAACGAGCCGCGTTTTCAGATTCAGCACGCGGTCGAGCGCCGCGTTCCCCGCGGCAAGGGCGTCCAGCATCGTCTGCACGCTGTCCTCAGCCGAGCACGGCGCGATCAGGCCGATCGTATGCCCCTCGACGTAGATGCGGCGTATTAGGGCTTCATTCTCCAGGATCTCGCGTTCGGTCGCAAAGAAGGCCGCATGGAGACCGAAGCGGGAGAGCGTGCCCAGCACGTCTTCCGTCCCCTCGCCCCCTATGTCGGTGAACAGCAGATAGAGATCGAAGGGGACGAACTGCGGCTCCTCCGGCTCATCCGGCGTCTGCGCCGGAGTCGAAGCCTCCAGCGCTTTCAGAGCGATCGCCATATTGGCCGACAGCGCGGCGATGACGAAGGCGTCCGTATACGAGGAGCTGCCGTTTCGGATGCGCACGACGCTGGACGGGGCGGAATAGGTGCTGACCAGGCCGAAGGCGCTCGATACGAAGGTGACGGGAACGAAAAGCAGACCGCCGCGGTATACGACCGAATAATTGTAAGTCTTTCCCGCGCGGTCATAGCAGCCGCCGCCCGAGGTATTGAAAAAGAGAGTGTTGTTCTCGTCGGAAAGCAGGAAAAGATTGTCGCGCGTATTGCTGATGGACACGATGCCGAAATAGTCGGTGAACACGGTATACGGCACATACAGAAGCCCGGAGGAGAAGAAGGGCATGGTATCCGAGCGCAGCGGCGCAAGGGTGGAGTTGACGATCGTAAAGATCACGGTCTGCCCCCCGATCTCGACGGCGGACGCCGAAGGGGTCAGCATGACGCCCAGGACAAAAAGCGCGGCGAGAAGCACGCACGCGGCTTTTTTCATGACCCATCCCTTCCTTTCTTGCAAAATCAGCTGGTATGTGCTATAGTGGTACAAAACCGTTTCGAGGTGTACTATGGTCATCCCCAAAACCTATAAATGCCGCAGCTGCGGTCTGGTATTCGGCGTTGTGATCTCCGAAGAAGAACTCGGAAAGATCCCCTGTCCCGGCTGCGCGTCGAAGGATCTTGAGGAGAGTCAGGAGAAGACCGAATTCTACTGGCTGTCAAGCGCCGCGGACGCCTGCACCGGCGACTGCGCCTGCTGCAAAATGAACTGCGCGGGCAAAGAGGCGTAAAGCGCATCCCGGCCAAAGCCGGGATCTTTGCTTTTTTATAAGATATCCGCGTATTCGGCGAGCAGCAGATCCACCATCTCGCCGTAGCTGTCGAGGCCCTCGCTCTGTCCCTGCGATTTCAGATAGATATCGTTGACGTCGTCGCCCAGGCGCGAGATCCAGCTGTCGCAGGACAGGACAAAGTCCTTGTACTGCGCAAGATCGTGCGAGAGCCGGTCGTTGACCCCGGCGTTGATCTCGCCCGCCGCGGTCGGATCCGCCGCGCTCAGGGCGCTGATGCAGTAGCGGTAGGCCATGAAGTATCCCGAATAATTGACGCGCCGATCCGCGCTTTCGACGCAGACGATGTAAGCCATGAAGTTGGCCTCCCCTTCCCGCGCGATGGCGAGCCGGTGGCTCATCTCGTGCGCCATCGTAAAGGGGATGGACTGATCCGGCGCGGCGGCGTTGACGACCGCCTCGCCCGTGTAAGGGATGAAGATGCCGCTGAGGCCGAGGGTATTGAGGATCCTGCGGCTGTACGGGATCTTCGTCGGCGCATAGGGGCCGGAAAGAACGCTGTAGCCGATCTCCGCGCTCTGGAAGGCGCTGATGACCATGTCGTTCATCGTTTCAAAGGAGCCGAAGGTGCAGTCGTCCACGAGGTCGCGCTGGACGAGATTGGCGTAATTATTCGCCTGATTGCGCATATAGATCGTCAGCGCGCGCAGCTTGTGCACATCCTCGGTGTTGACCGATTCCGTCTCGATGCCGAGCCGGTCGGCCAGCGGCTGCGCCGTATAGGCGGGGCCGTAGAGCGCATAAAAGAGCACGAAGAATATGGAAAGCAGCGCCAGCGCGTTCGCGAAGATGCGCGCAAGGCGCGCAAGCACATGGCCGCGGCGGATCATCTTATAGAGCATGACGAGGATATAGACCCCGATCGCGACGATCAGAAGGTGCAGCACGACCTCCGCCGCGACGAAGGGCACATAGGAAAGCGCGCCGGACAGGATCAGGAAGAAAGCGCGGATCATATCGCTGTACTGCTGGCTAAGCTCCACGTCGGCGGATATGATGCCTTTTGCGAGAAAGTACAGCCCGAACAGCACGGCCGCAAAGATCAGCCGTGTGATGGTGCCGGTATTGAGATAGGAGCCGTCTGCGCGTCTCATCGCAAATTCTTCTCCTTCGCATAATTTCAGATACTATATTATATCACATCTTCTCCCCGCTTTCAAACCCTATGCGCGTCCGATCGCGCGCTTTTCGACCGAAAAAATAAAATTCGAAAATGAGGATACGTGAGCATTCGAGAGAAAAACGGAGAAAACGCGAGCATTGCAAAAAGCAAATTAAATTTTCGGAAAAAATGCTTGACAAGCCTTTTTCCGTGTGGTATAAATATATCTCGTTGGGACGACTGCGGCTTTTTTCCGCCGTTTTTTCCCGAACGACCTATTCTTTTTCCCCGTTTTCACGCAGAAGGCACGGGAAGGTTTCCGGCTTCCACAGTTCGGAGCGCGGCGCACGCCGTCTCCGGGCAGTTCAAAAAATAAAGGCGCCCCGTTCCTTTGTTTTTTGAGTTGTCCGGGCGATCCCCTCCTTTTTCGGCGGAAAACGGACAAATCCAAATCGGAGGTAGCAAAGATGTCTACGTATATGGCAAAGCCCGAGACCATCACGCGCAGCTGGTACATTCTGGACGCAGCCGGAAAGCCTCTCGGACGCACGGCCGCTCTTGCCGCCCATCTGCTGCACGGCAAGCACAAGGCTGAGTTCACGCCCAACCAGGACATGGGCGACTATGTCATCATCATCAACACGGACAAGGCAGTCCTCACCGGCAGAAAGGGCGAGCAGAAGTTCTACCGCACCCATTCCGGTTATCCGGGCGGCCTGAAAGAGATCAACTATCGCCTGCTGATGGAGTCCAAGTCCGACTTCGCGATGCAGCTGGCCATCAAGCGCATGCTCCCGTCGAACCATGTCGGCCGCGAGCAGCTCAAGCGCCTGAAGGTATTCAAGGGCGAGCAGCACAACCATGAGGCCCAGAAGCCCGTGGAATGGACCGGAAAGTTTTAAGGAGGAGGAAGATTTATGTATCAGAGCAAGAAGCCCTATCTTTACGGGACCGGACGCAGAAAATCTTCTGTCGCTCGTGTAAGACTTTATCCGAACGGAACCGGCGAGATCAAGATCAACGGCCGTGACATCGAGGAGTATTTCGGCCTCGATACCATGAAGCTCATCGTTCGCCAGCCCTTCACCACCACCGATACCCTCGGCAAGTACGACGTGGAAGCGACCGTCTCCGGCGGCGGCTTCACCGGTCAGGCCGGCGCGATCCGCCACGGCCTCTCCCGCGCCCTTGTCAAGGCCAACGAGGAGTACAAGCCCCTTCTCAAGAAGGCCGGTCTGCTCACCCGTGACCCGAGAATGAAGGAACGCAAGAAGTACGGCCTCAAGGCTGCACGCCGCGCGCCGCAGTTCTCCAAGAGATAACCGCTTTATACAAGCCCCGAAAACTTACGGTTTCGGGGCTTGTTCTTTCCCGGATCTTTTTGATCCGTTTTATCAAAGTCTTATCGAAGAAACAGCGGGCAATACTGAGGAGACCGCCTTCTTCAGACCCGTTCCTTTTATGTTCAGGAGGCATATATGTACAAGCTTTTGGCAAAATTCCCGGAGCTTCGGCCCTATGAGGACGATATCCGGCTCAGGATGGATCGTTATCGGGAAAAACGCGCGCAGCTTCTGCAGGGGCAGAAATCCCTGAAGGATTTCGCCAACGCCCATACCTGGTACGGGTTCCATCATCTGCCCGACGGCTGGGTATACCGGGAATGGGCGCCTGCGGCGGACAAACTCTATCTGACGGGCGATTTCAACGACTGGCACTGGACGGATACGCCGATGGAGCGTCTGGAGAACGGGAACTGGGAGCTGCGTCTGCCGGACGGCACGCTGCACAACGGAAGCCGCGTGCTGACCATCGTCGACAACTGCGGTAACCTGACCCAGCACATCCCGCTCTACGCGCGCCGCGTGACGCAGGACTGGGTGACGCAGAGCTGGTGCTGCGAGGTCTGGGACGAGCTCGAGCCCTACGGCTGGACCGATCAGGACTTTTCCGGCGCGGAGACTCCGATCATCTATGAAGCCCATATCGGCATGTCGAGCGAGGAGTATAAGATCGCGACCTATCGGGAATTCGCGGACAACGTCCTGCCCCACATTCAGGACGGCGGCTACAACACGATCCAGCTCATGGCGATCATGGAGCATCCGTTCTACGGCTCCTTCGGTTATCAGGTCAGCAGCTTTTTCGCCGCGTCCAGCCGCTTCGGCTATCCGGACGACCTGAAATATCTTGTGAACAAGGCGCACGCCATGGGCATCCGCGTGCTGCTCGACGTCGTCCACTCCCACGCGGTAGGCAATACGCTCGAGGGCATCAACCTGTTCGACGGAACAGACTATCAGTTCTTCCATCAGGGCGGCGAGGGCGATCACCCCGCCTGGGGCACGAAGCTTTTCGATTACGACAAGCCCGAAGTTCTGCATTTTCTCCTGAGCAATCTCAAATTCTGGATGGATGAGTACCATTTCGACGGCTTCCGCTTCGACGGCGTCACCTCCATGCTCTACCGAAACCACGGCCTCGGCGAAGCATTTTCCAACCTTTCGCTGTATTTTACCATGAATACGGACGTGGAGGCCGTCACCTATCTCCAGCTTGCCAACGAGCTTGTGCGGCAGGTCAATCCGCACTGCCTGACGATCGCCGAGGACATGAGCGGCATGCCGGGCATGTGCGAACCGATCGAGGACGGCGGCATCGGCTTCGATTATCGCCTCGCCATGGGTCTTCCGGATCTGTGGATCAGGCTTGCCAAGGAGGTCCGGGACGAAAACTGGAACCTGGGCAATATCTGGTATGAGCTCACAAGCCGCAACGCGCGTACGATCGCCTATGTGGAGAGCCACGATCAGGCGCTGGTCGGCGATCAGACGATGATGTTCCGCTTTGCCGGCGCGGCCATGTACGACCAGATGGAAAAGGACTGCCACACGCCGGTGATCGACCGCGCCGTGGCGCTGCACAAGATGATCCGCCTTCTGACGATCGGCGCGGGCGGGAACGGATACCTTGCCTTCATGGGCAACGAATTCGGGCATCCCGAATGGATCGATTTCCCGCGTCCGGGCAACGGAAACAGCTTCCATTACTGCCGCAGGCAGTGGAGCCTGCTGGCTTCCCCGGACATGAAATACCGGCAGCTTTATGACTTTGACCGGGATATGATCCGCACGGTGCTTGATTATTCTGTGCTCGATCAGAATTATCCGGACCTAAAATGGATCCACGAGGACGACAAGGTGCTTGCCTTCGAACGCGGCGGGCTGCTCTTCGTTTTCAATTTCCATCCGGAAAACGACTATCTCGATTATTCCATCCCCGTCAGTCAGGGCGAGGACCATTATGTGCTGTTTACAAGCGACGACGGCCGCTACGGCGGCTTCGACCGCATCTCCCATGAGAAGAAGAGCGCATTCGTGCCCGGCATGGAAGGCAGCTACGTAAGATTTTACCTTCCGGCAAGGACCTGTATGGTCTTGTGTCCGGCAGACAAATATACGCAGCGGGAATCGTAAGCTTTTCTTTCGGCCGACCTGCAGTCCCGAAGCTGTTTTAAAGCTTCGGGACTTTCTTTTTCCGTGCGGCAAAAACGCACTTGAAAAATCCCGGGGAACCGCTATACTGAAAGAAAAAAGGCGCTTTGTGCCGCGGGAGGAAACTATGAAACTTCATTTTCATCCGAAGAACGCCGTCGGCGTCCGCGACCCCAAGATCTACGGCCACTTCATCGAACATTTCCACAGACAGATCTACGGCGGCGTTTTCGATCCCGCCTCCCCCTTCGCGGATGAGGACGGCTTCCGCACCGACGTGCTCGAAGCCATGCGCCGCATCCGCGTGCCGATCCTGCGCTGGCCGGGCGGCTGCTATGTCTCGGCCTATCACTGGCGCGACGGCGTAGGCGCCGTGCGCACGCCGCGCTTCGACAAAGCCTGGCGCGTGGAGGATCCGAACACCTTCGGGACCGACGAATACATCAAGCTCTGCCGCAAGATCGGCTGCGAACCCTATATCTGCACCAACGCCGGAACGGGCACGGCGGAGGAAATGAGCGACTGGATGGAATACTGCAACCTTGAAAGCGAGGGCCTCAACGCCCGCGCCCGCATCGCCAACGGCTATCCCGCGCCGCACAGGGTCAGATACTGGTCCATCGGCAACGAAAACTACGGCAACTGGGAGATCGGCGCAAAGGGCGCCGAGGAATGGTCGAGGCTTGTGCTGGAATCGGCGAAGATGATGCGCCATGTGGATCCGACCGCCGAGATCTCCGCCGCTGCGCTTTCGGATCTCGACTGGAACACCCGTCTTCTCGGCGCGGCTTCCGACTTTCTCGACTGGATCTCCATCCACGGCTACTGGGACGGCCTGTGGCAGGAAAACGACCTTGCGTCCTATGACGCCTGCATGGCCTATACGGCGTCGCTCGACGCGAACCTCAACAAGGTGCGCGGCCTGCTGACCGCAATGGGGCTTGAAAAGCGCATCCGCATCGCCTTCGACGAATGGAACCTGCGCGGCTGGCACCATCCGAACTCCCATACGGTGAAGCAGGGCGTGACGAAGGACGAATACATCACGCCGCGCGACAAAAACGACGACAACAGCCAGTACACGATGGCGGACGCGGTATTTTCCGCGTGCTTCCTGAATATGATCAACCGAAACTGCGATATCGTCGGCATGGCGAACTTCGCGCCGATCGTCAACACGCGCGGCGCCATCTTCACCCATGACGGCGGCATCGTCCTGCGTCCGACCTACCACGTTTTCGACCTGTATGCCAATCATCTCGGCGACCGCGTCCTGCGCTCCTGGAACGAGGATGAGGACATGGCCGTCTTCCCGAAAAAATACGGCGGCGCGGAGACGCTCTCCGCGCTCGACGTGCTCGTCACGGCCTTCACGGACAAACCCGGCCTCGCCCTCGCGGTCGTGAACCGCGACGGCAAGAACCCGCATACGCTGACTCTGCCGGAGATATTCCGGAAAGCTACAGTCTATACGGTGAACGGTCCGTCCGAGGACGCGTACAACGACGTCGGCCGCAGTGAGGTCGCGATCGAAAAAACCGAGACCACAGATCTTGCCTGCTTCACCGCCGCGCCGCACAGCGTAAACGTCATCGAACTGGAATGAACGGAAAAAGGAGAGACAGAGAATGAACGGAAAACGCATGAAGATCCTGTGCATCGTCCTTGCCGCGCTCGTCGTGATCCTGGGGGCGCTGTGCACATGGCTGGCGATCAGCCGGAACGAACTGACGGCGCAGTACAAGCTGTATAAAAACGTCATCTCGCAGGACGAGGTGGAAAAGACGCTGTTCGGTCAGCCGATCTCGCCGGAGCGCGACGGCGAATACCGCATCGGCGTCAAAACCGCCGTCGACGGCGATTTCCATGCCGAGCTTACGATCTACAAAGCGCAGGGCGGAAGCTACGTCAAAGTCTTCTCCTGTCCCGCCGTCGTCGGGAAGAACGGTCCCGGCAAGCAGTCCGAGGGCGACGTCAAGACGCCGCTGGGCACCTGGACGATCGGCGAAGCCTACGGCATCCTCGACGATCCCGGCAGTCTTCTCCCCTATACCAAGGTCACGGACGACATGTACTGGTGCGCGAGCGGCCTGAACGGCATGAACTACAACCGGCTCGTGTATAAAAGCGACGATCCGGACGCGGATTATTCCGAGGACGAGCACCTGATCGACTATCCGGTCGTATACAACTATCTGCTCGACCTCGGCTACAACGCCCCCGGGGCGCCGTACGCGGGCAACGCGATCTTCCTGCACTGCTGGAGAGGCCCGGATTCCCCGACCGGCGGCTGCGTCGGCGTGGCGGAGGAAAGCATGATCACGATCCTGCGCACGGTCACGCCCGGCACCTCCGTGACGATCTACTGAGGATAAAGATTTCCGATGGACAAGACATTATACGTCACCGATCTTGACGGCACGCTGCTTCGCTCCGACCAGAGCCTGTCCGCGTTCACCGTGGAGACCGTAAACGATCTGATCAAAAAGGGCATGCGCATCAGCTATGCGACCGCCCGCTCCTTCCACAGCGCGCGGCAGGTCACAAAGCCCCTGCGCTTCGCCGTTCCGGTCATCACGCGAAACGGCTGCGTTTTCGCGGACCAGCGCGAGGGGAAGGAAACGAAGATCCTGCGCTTCTCCGACGCGCAGGTCGAAGCGCTGCGGACGCTGCTCGCAGGCGCCATCGAGGAGACCGGCTTTGTGACGGCCTACTTTGACGGCGAGATGCGCAAGACCTATCTCGACGGCCCGCGCTGCCCCGGCTTTCAGAAGTATGTGGACGATTATGTCGGCGACAGGCGCATGCGGCCGATCCCCGATGCCGCCGCGCTGTACGACGGCATGGTGACCTATGTGACGCTGATCGCGGAGAAGGCGGCGCTCGAGCCCGTCTACGCGCGTGTGAAGGACGCGGGGCCGTGGGAATGCGTCTTCCAGCAGGACACCTACGGCGAGGAATACTGGCTGGAGATCTGCCCGCCCGGCGCGACGAAGGCCAAGGCGATCCTGGAGCTGAAGCGCAGCCTCGGCTGCGATACGCTCGTCGTCTTCGGTGATTCCGAAAACGACCTGTCCATGTTCTCCGCCGCGGACGTGCGCTGCGCCGTGGCAAACGCCCGGGACGAACTGCGCGCCGCGGCGGACGTCATCCTTCCTTCGAACGACGAAGACGGCGTCGCCCGTTTCCTTCTGGAGCAGTTCCATCGAAAAGAGACAAACCATGGCTAAAGTCTTTGCATTTCTGAAAAAAGAACTGATGCTCGTGCTGTCGCTTCTGGCGGCGGGGATCGCGCTGGCGATCACGCCTCTGGATCCGGCGGCGCTTGCGGGGAAGATCGACTGGCGCACGCTGGGCACGCTTTTCATGATGCTGTGCGTGCTCGAAGGCTTCAAGCAGGAGAACATCCTGCGGCCGCTGGCCACCTTGGCCGGACGGCGCAGGACGGTCGCGAAGCTTGCGCTGTTTCTGGTGTTCGGGGTGTTTTTCTCCTCGATGTTCGTCACAAACGACGTATCATTGATCATCTTCGTGCCGCTGACGATCTTCCTTCTGCGCAGCGCGGACAAGGAGCATTATATCCTGCCCGTGATCACGCTGGAGAACATCGCGGCGGTGCGCGGCTCCCTCCTGACGCCCTTCGGAAGTCCGCAGAACCTGTTCCTGTACGGACAGTCCGGCGTCAGCGCATGGCATTTCATGCTGCACATGCTGCCGCTGTGCGCGATGTCGGCGGCGCTGCTCGTTATATTCATCCTGTTCCTGTGCAGGAAAAATCCGCGCGAGCCCATCTCGCCCGATCCCGGCGCGCTCGCGTGGCCGAAGGAGGCCCGCGCAAAGCGCATCGCCTATCTTGCGCTGTTCGTGCTGATCCTCGCCGTCATCGTCACGCGCACGAGCCTTTGGCCCTATGCCGCCGCGGTCGTGTTCGGCGTGATCCTGATCGTGGACCGCAGGGTGCTTCTGAAGGTCGATTACGTGCTGCTTGTCACCTTCCTGTGCTTTTTCGTCTTTTCCTCCTCCGTCTCCTCGCATCCCGGCATCGCCTCGGTGCTGAAAAAAGCCGTGGCGGGCCGCGAATACATCTGGGCGATCGGCCTGAGCCAGCTGATCTCCAACGTGCCCGCCTCCATCGTGCTCTATCCCTTCACGGAGAACTTAGCGGGGCTGATCTACGGCGCGGACACGGCGGGACTGTGTTCGCTGATCGGATCGCTCGCGTCGGTCATCAACTACCGCCTCTATGTGCGCGAATACCCCGGAAACGGCGGGAAATTCATAAAGACCTTTACCCTGATCAGCTGGGCCTTTTTCGTGATCGTCGTCCTGCCCGGCTATTTCCTGTCCCGATGGCGCTTCTTCTGACAGAAAGAACCCG
>JAEEGL010312887.1_pt1 | contig 15580 bp, 11 predicted proteins | sample 9134231 | NCBI WGS metagenome assembly JAEEGL01 (sample SAMN16246548, study PRJNA631951) | gut metagenome | biome: gut microbiome; feature: rumen; material: fiber-attached | host: Bos | place: Iran: Karaj | collected 2018-10
ATGGTTTCGACAGGGGTCATGCAGCGGAAGAAGCGAGTCCCACGGTAATGGGTTAAATGGCCAAACTTAAAATTAAACGCTAACGATAATTTAGCATACGCTGCCTAGTTGCGGCAGTCTGACCTAGGACACCTACATCTTAGGACCCAGACTTCGACTCTGTAGGAAACGACGCTATCAAAGCTTTGAGATAGTGGGCGTATTATGAAGCTACTAAAGCATGCAGCTTGTTTGTGGGCGTCATGTGGAGGGAATGTAAAAGCATAAACTACACTCGTAGAAGGGCCGGGAATTGGCTTTTGGACACGGGTTCGACTCCCGTCTAGTCCACTATATTAATCTAGGAAGCTTAGGCTTCCTTTTTTATTTTCTGTTTTTTCACTATTTTTTCATTGATTGGTTGTATAGTTACATGTGATGAGACAATTTTGTTTTATTAGGAGGTTGTAACGAGTTATGGGTAAATCCGGAAAGAAAAGTGAGGGAACAGCTAATAAGGGGCCAAAGGCTATTAGCAGAAAGCTGTCGTTGATTTTTGCGCTAATACTTGTAGTAAGTATTTTAGTGGCCGAAGGTCTCGTTGTTGGACTTGAATACAATATGATTAAGGACTTGATTCATACGTCTTTGAAAAATGAAGTACTAGCTGATGCTGGTAACATTAATAGAGAATTACATTCAACTTTCTATTACTTGAATGGTATCGGTGACTCCATTGAAAAGCTTGATTTTGAGGATGATGATCAGATTATGGACTATTTAAGCCAAACTGTTGGAAGATATGACATGATTCCAACTGGTGCATATTTAGCGCTTAGTGATGGTTCCTTCTTCTATCCATCTGAGCCAGGATTTACAATGGAGGGTATAACCGAGAAACCTTGGTATAAGGAGGCTCTTACTTACGATAATACCTGGTTCTACTATTATGATGTGCCTTATTTTGATGAGGTTACAGGAGATTTGTGTGCTACTGTAATTCGTCATGTTCATCTAACTGATGGACGTGAAGGTTGTTTTGCTGCGGATTTGATGCTATCTGTTGCCCAGACAACATTAAATGAAATCACTCTTTATGATACTGGTGGAACTATGATGGTTACAACTAGTGGATTAATCCTTACTTATAGAGATGATCCTAGTATTTGTGGAAGCACAATTGCAGATAATGATGGTAATGTATTTTTTGCAGGTGTTGAATCATTTTTAACTGAAGAAGATAACGTTGTATCAATTGTTGACTGTGGTGGAACGAATTATTATATGGTTTCTTCTACAGTTAGTGGAACGGATTGGCAGGTTATTGCTTATGTAAAGGTTAAGGAAGCATTGATGGATTTACTCCGTGCTATAAATGTACTTGTGGCATTTACAGTTCTTGCGGTTATTTTCGTTGTAATCGTAATGGTTAGAGTAATCACAAAGATGATTAAAATACCAGTTACAGGCCTCACAGGTAATATTGAGAAAATTGCTGGCGGTGACTTTACTGTTGAGATAAATTCTAAGGGCGATGATGAGATTGCCTTTATGAGTAACGCCATGGGTGATTTTGTACAAGGTATGCGTAGTAGTTTGAGGGAAATCAAGGACGTATCGCATGGCCTTATTGATAATGCAAAGAATTCAAAAGATACAGCAGAAAACCTTGAGCTTGCAGCAAACAATCAATCTGTATCAATGGATCAGATTAGAAATAATATTGATGATATGGCAGATGCAGTTACTGAGGTTGCTGAGAATGCAACCACCTTGGCACAGACTGTGTCTGATGTTACAGAAGAAGAGGAATTGATTGAAAATACAATGCGTGACCTTGTTGAAAAGGCAGATGAGGGACAGCAGGATATGAAGTCTGTATCTGAAGGTATGAATCACATTGTTGAGTCTATGAATGATATGGCGGATGCGGTTGCTAGCGTTGATGATGCAGCTCAAAAGATTACTCAGATAGTTGATTTGATTAATTCTATTTCTTCTCAGACCAACCTTCTTTCGTTGAATGCAAGTATTGAAGCAGCTAGAGCTGGCGAGGCCGGAAAGGGCTTTGCAGTTGTTGCTACAGAAATTGGAGCTCTTGCTAACAATTCGGCTGATGCTACAAATCAGATTGCTGATATTATTAGAGAAATGTCAGATAGAGTTAGAGACCTTTCTGAGAAATCGGAGGCCAATACTCAGCTTATAAATGACAGTGCTGAATCAATTAACTCAGCTGCTGACACATTCTTAGAAATTACCACTGAGTTGGGCTCAGCTTCAGCGACACTTAATGATATGGCTGATAAAATGCGTAGAGTTAATGATGTTGCTACAAATATGGCATCAGTTTCAGAAGAACAGTCAGCATCTACTCAGGAAATAGCCGCTAACGTGGAGAAGGTTACTGAGGCCTCAAAGGAAGTTGCGACATCTAGTGAGATGGTTGCAATGGCTGCTACTTCAGTTTCTAGTGCAGTTGATACAATCAATGAGAACCTCATGCGATTTACAATTGACAATAATATAGATGTTGAGGAATAGCTTTAAATAAAGTGATTTAACTAATTGATAATATAAGGGTGATAGAGTTTTCTATCACCCTTTCGTTATATTTAACGAAAAGAATGTTCGGAATTGAACAGACTATTTTTCAATGATAGACTATTTTATAGTATTTGGGGAGATGGAGTACAATGTTATGCGAGGTTCAAATAGAAGAAATATGTCCGAAGCACAACGCCGTGCTTATCGAAAGCGCAAAAGGTTGATTCGTCGGATTCAAGTATATTCTGAGATGGCACTAATTCTTGTTATTATTATATTAGTTGCTGGTCTTATTATTTCCAAAGTAGTAAAAAAAGATAAAGGTATTACAGTTGCAGCAGAAGAGTCAGTTGAGGCAACAACCGAGGACACAAGCACTGGGCTAAAAGTGTCTCAAATGGCGGGAGTTGATCCCGATTTGACTGTTGAGGAAGAATCAACTGAAGAAGGTTCTGATGCGCAAACTCTATCGACTGGTAATTATTCGGTAGCCACAACGGATTCAACTGTTTCTATCGGTGGAGATGTTGTTAGTGAGTATGGCATTCTGATAAATAATGATACCAAGGAAATTGTTGCTACAAAAAATGCTACAGAAAGAATCGTACCTGCATCTATGACAAAGGTTATGACAGTTCTTACTGCATCTAAGCATCTTTCTACGGAGCAGCTTAGTGAGGTTGTTTCTTTAAGTCATGAAGCCGTTGATTATTCATATGCTGGTGGTGGTTCAACATCGGGTTTTGTTGAGGATGAGCAGGTTACAGTAAAGGATTTATTCTATGGAACTATTTTGCCATCCGGCGGAGATGCTGCTGCACAGCTTGCTATTTATGTTGCGGGGGATATTGATTCATTTGTTGACATGATGAATGAGGAAGCAGCAGAGCTTGGTATTTCGGATACTACTCATTTTACCAACCCTGTAGGTTTCCATAGTGATGATCACTATAGCACTCCTTATGATATTGCTATTATTATGATGGCAGCTTTGGATGATGAGCTTTGTAACGAGGTTTTGAATACAAAGGTTTATCAGTCAACTGCTACAAATGTTAATCCTGAAGGAATTACTATCTCTAATTGGTTCTTACGTAGGATAGAGGATAAGGATATCGGAGGCACCATTGGAGGCGCAAAGACTGGATATGTAGATGAATCAGGAAGTTGTGCCGTAAGCTCAATGACTTCGGAGTCTGGCACTGAGTATATATGCTGTACAGCGAAATCAACGAGCTCTTGGCAGTGTATATATGACCATGTGGCGATATATAAGACTTATACAAATTGAATTAATTCATCAAAAGAATTTATAAATGCGATAGGATGAAACTGCTGTAAATCTTCCATGTCTCTAAAACCGTATGTACAAAGTACGTAGTCGAGACCGGAGTTTTCAGCAGTTTTTGCGTCTACGTCGGAATCACCAATGTAAAGAACAGAAGACTTGTCTTTAATGCCAAGCTCCTTTAATGCCATTTCTATAGGCTCAGGATCTGGCTTTCTTGCGTGTATTCCATTGTCGCCTATTGCAACAGTAATGTTTGGCGCAAAGAAATCCTCTAAAAGAGAATTTGTGGCAGTCTGGCCTTTATTCGTAACTATTGCCATATTAATCCCAAGTTCTGCTAGCTTTGCTGTTGTCTCAATTACCCGGTCATATGGCTTTGTTTTAATTCTGTTGTGAGAATTATAATATTCTACGAATTCTTTAAAGAATTTATCAAAATCCTTGAAGCTTTCACCTTCTGGTAAGGCTCTAATTACAAGCATTTTTAAACCGTTTCCAACGAATCTTCGGACATTTTCAATGGGGTGTGTTGGTAGATCATATTTTGCCAACATATAGTTAATTGAATCAGTTAAATCTTCTAGTGTGTACAAAAGTGTGCCGTCTAAATCAAATAATATTGTGTTGTATTTCATAGATATTTTCCTTTTTGTTATTTATAGCTTTTATTGTTATAAGTCTTTATGTTTTTTTTGTAAAGAGGCCAGTTTATTTTTAATTGATTAATCCTATGGCCTTTGATATGCTTTTATTATTAATATTGTTTGGAGAAGAAAATGGATTACATAATTAGAGAAGCACAACTAGAGGACGCAAGGGAAATCCATGACATCTACGGATATTATGTTTCCAATACTTTTATTACGTTTTCGGAAATTAATCCCACTGTGGAGGAATATAAGCAATCAATCATAGAGACTAAAAAGTCATATCCTTATATTGTTGCTTGTGATTTGGATGGTAGGATTTTGGGAATGGCCTATGCGGGGATGCTAAGGCATCACGATGCATATAGATTTTCAGTTGAGAGTACAATTTATTTGGCGCCTGATTGTGAGAAGGGCTGTGGCATTGGTCGTGCTCTTTATGAAGAGCTAGAAAGACAGCTTGCAGACAGAGGCTACAAATTTATGTATGGCGTTATAACAGATATTAATGAGCCAAGTATTCGTTTTCATGAAAAGCTTGGTTTTGAAAAGGTTGGTCATTTTACACAGATTGGCTACAAATTTGGAGAATGGAAGGGGATAGTGTGGTATCGCAAGCAAATCGGAAATCTTGATGATATGACACTAAACATTTAGATATGAAAAGGGCATTTAGATATTTTCTAGTTTCGATTTTATCTATTTTTTTTACGCTTGTTGCGGTAGGTGTTATTTATATTATTGCTGACACTCACAATCGAATTAATATTTATGAGGGAGACGCTTACACCAGTGAACAAGTGAAGGAGCTTGTTGATGAAGCGAAGGATGAAGGCTTAGAAGAAGGAATCGAGGAAGGAAGAATTTCTATACTTGATTCGCTGAAAGACTCTTTAGAGGACGGTTCTACTGTTATTTCAGTTCTAAAGTCCCTATATCCCGAATATATTGTGGTGGCAGCAAATTCAAAGTACAATTTTGTCCCTATTAATGATTCATTGGCAAAAAATGACTACGATATCAACAACTTAGTCGTAGATGAGACCACTGGTCTTTATTCTTATCAGGTAGACGGAGAGACTATTTCTAAATTTGGAATAGACGTTTCTTCCCATCAAGGGGATATAGATTGGCAGGCTGTAGCAGATGATGGTGTGACTTTTGCCTTTATTAGAGCTGTTTATAGGGGCTACGGCACGGGAAAGCTTGTTGTTGATGAAAAATGCATTCAAAACATCGAAGGGGCTCAGGCTGCCGGAATTGATGTTGGTGTATATGTGTTTTCACAGGCTATTAATGAGCAGGAGGTGCTAGAAGAAGCATCTACAGTTCAAAATCTATTAGAAGGATATACACTTCAATTACCAGTGGTTTTTGACGTGGAAAAGGTTGCTGATAGCTCTGCTCGAACCAATGCATTATCAGTTGAAGAGCGCACTTCGTTGACAAAGACATTTCTTGAAAGCATGGAGTCATATGGGTTTGACACAATGATTTATCACAATACGGAAATGGGAGCAATGCTTTTAGATTTGACGCAGCTAACAGAATATAAAAAGTGGTTTGCTGGATATAATAAAGAATTCTACTGGCCTTATGAGTACGACCTATGGCAGTACTCAGAAACAGGCCGAGTAGATGGAATCAACGGTAATGTTGATTTAGATATTTGGTTAGCTCAGTAATAATTCAGCTAAACGATCGTTATCAGAAGGATTCATGAAACAGAAGCGAATATAATTTTCTCCTAGATATGGGAAAGTTGAACAATCGCGAATCATGAGTCCTTTTTTGATACATTTATCAAAAAGCATCTGGCTTGTAATTGTATCATCGAGAATTTTAAGAAGCATAAAATTGCCTTGAGGCTTGTATGGCTTGAAACGCTCTGATTTTGAGAATAATTCATACATTCTGTCCCGTTCACTCTTTATGAGCTCCTTAGTTTTTGCAATATAATCCTTGTCCATGAACATCAGGTTTCCGGCAACAACGGCAATAGAGTTGATTGTCCATGGGTCTTTTCTTTGATTTACTTTTTGCATTAGGTCGTTGTTTGAACAAATTGCATATCCAAGTCGAAGACCAGGAGCTGCGAAAAACTTTGAAGTACCTCTGAGAATAGCAATATTTCCGTATGTCCTAGTAAGACTAACAGATGAGATTTCCTCAATGTTTTCTGCAAATTCTACATAAGTTTCGTCCACCATAACAAAGATATCGCATTCCTTGCAAGCGTCGAGAATTTTGCGCATATCTTTGTTGTTAATTGCAGTGCCAGTAGGATTGTTTGGATTGCAAATAACAAGCATGTCAATGTCCTCAGAAAGCTTGCTAATAAAATGATTAACATCGAGAATATAATCATTTTCTTCACGAAGAGGGTAGTAAATTGTCTTGCCTTCTTCCAGAGAGATTTCTCTTTCGTACTCAGAATAAGTAGGGCCGAGAATCATTGCTTTCTTAGGCTTTTCAATTTTGATAAATAAAGAGATGAGCTCTGTAGAACCGTTGCCAACTACAATATTTTCAGACTCTGTACCGCAGTATTCAGCAATACATTTTCTAAGTTCCATATAATCCCTATCTGGGTATGTTGTAATGCAATCGATTTGACGTGCAATTCCTTCTCTAAGCTTTGGAGATATACCCAAAGGATTTACATTTGCAGAAAAACTGATTATGTCTTCCTTTTTGATTCCATAGATTTTTTCTATTTTTTCAAGGTCGCTTCCGTGAAAATGATCTTTGTGTTTAATCATGATTTCTCCTTATTTTGTGCAATTCTTTGTAAACAATTTCATTCTAGCACCGAAGTATCTAAATATCCATAAGTTTGTTCCTTATTAAGTTTGAAAACACAACATGTTGTGCTATAATTCATAGTGAATATGCTAGGATTAGTATGCAATCTGTGCATTTATCAATACATAAAAGAGGGAAATGTTTTGAGAAAAAGAATCTATCGGATTTCTGAGGATAAATTCGGCGACTTAAAACCAAATATTGAGTTTGAGACAGAGCAAATTGAAGAAGTTTGCTCTGTTAATGATAAATTTTCTGGAAGTCTTTCGTTTTCAAGCACCAACAATGTAAAAATTCGCGGTGTTATTTACTGTACAAATCCATACATCAAAATTGAAGAGCCACTATTTGATAGTGTAAATGTCAAAATCAATTATTCAATTGGAGATTGTAATTTTAAAGTAGGAGAACAGCTTACTGGTGATTTCGTAATTGTAGCAGTGGGATATGAGACGTATATTCCTTTTACAATCACATATACCAAGCCACCTCTTACAACATCTATTGGCAGAATAGATTCTCTTGAGGAATATGCTCAACTTGCCCAGACTAGATTTACTGAGGCTGTTTCGCTTTTTTACTCGGACCAGTTTGCAGATTTTATATCAACTCAGCCAAAGGATATTAGGCTTTTATATCGTGGTTTCAAGGCTGCGCCTATTTCTGCGGTAAATGTTGATGAATTCCTGGTTTCTTGTGGGCTCAAGGAGAAAATGACCTTTACCCTTGAGGAGAGATGCGACAAGTATTTCGAAATTAATGAGAATATCAAATCAGAAATCGAAATTGTGCGCTCAACCTGGGGATACATTGATATAAAGGTTAGCTGTGATGCTGATTTCGTTTCTATCGACAAGACTCATATTACAAATGACTTCTTCCTTGGTTCGATTTTTACCATGAACTATTACGTTCACAAGGAAAAGATGCATGCAGGTCTTAATTATGCAAAGATTACCTTCGAGTATCGAAATATTCGCAAGGAAATTACAATTATTGCCTCTTGCCTAAAAGAGGGTACAAAGATTGAGTCTACCAAGCATGCTACAGATTTAGTAAAGCTTCAGGCTACACGTTTATATGAGGATTTTCGACTTCGAAATATTACTGCGGCTCAGTGGTCTACCCGTACACTTGAGTTGATTGATTCATTGGACTCCGAGCATCAAGAGGACAACTTCATTCTTCTCATGAAGGCCCTGCTTTATGTCACCAACAACCAAAAGCAGGAGGCTCTTTGGATTATTCAGGATTTAAAGAGGACAATCGAAGATAAGGGAAGCTGTGAATGGGCATTTTTACTTTATGTTTGCACTCTTATAGAGCGAGAAGAAGATTATGTAGATAGACTAACAGAGATAATTGAGTCGATTTTCAGAGAGCATTCAGATGATGTTCGCATTTTCTGGTTCTTGCTTTTCTTGCGCAATGAGTACATCAAGAATCCTACAGCAAAGCTTAGAGATATTGCTGAGTGGATTAATAATGGCTATGATTCGCCGTTGTTATACATTGAGGCTTACTATATATTTGTTCAAGATCCTTATATGATTTCATCCTTTGATGAAATGACTATAAAGATTTTAAATTGGGCTCGTAAAAAGAATGCGATTACACGAGATATCGCAATTCAAATGGTGCACATACTTGAAACAGAGCACAAGTTCAATCCAAGGGTTATCCCGATTCTTGATGCATGCTATGAGATATATCCGGATTTGAAGTTTTTGCTTTCTATTGTTTCGTACCTTCTAAAGGCTTCATATGTGGATTATAAGTTCTTGAAGTGGTTCAAGATGGCCATAGATGCTAATTTGCATGTTTCAGGTCTTTTTGAAGCTTATATGGATGCGTTACCAGATTATTCGGTTGACAAGCTTCCAAAGCTTCTTACCATGTTCTTTAAATACAATAATGAACTGTCATATGAGAAAAAGGCTCTTTTATATGCAAATATTATTCTCCATAAGGATGAGGATATTGAGACATATGAGCAGTATGAAAGTGCAATAGAGATTTTTTCTCTAGAACAGCTCAGACTTGGAAGGTTAGATGATAATTTAGCAGTTTGCTATCAGCGATTAATGGAAATGGGAATTTTCGATAAGGAGGTTGCCAGACTTGTAGCTGAACTTTCATTCAAAAAGAAAATTGCGGTAATTAATTCAGATATTCGCCGAATTTTTCTTTATCAAGATGAGTTTAAGGCTCCAACAATTGCTAATATTTCAGATCATAAGGCCTACTTCAATTACATTGGTAAGGAAGGTGTTATTTTCCTAGAGGATAATGATGGCTTCTTATTTGCTGACAAGGAATCTTACTTGCTTGAGGATGTTATCCATGCCGAGGCATACATGGGGAATCTAAAGGCCTTAGCGCCACTAAACTTGGCATTCTCATTAATGGATTTTGACGGTGAGGCTGAGGTAGATTTCAATGATTCTTCTAGGGTTGAAGAGGCAGAGCTTTTGCTTAACTCGAAGCAATTATCTCTAGATTATTTGCGAGGACTATATCCAAAAATTATCGAGATTCTCAGATTTAATAATAGGGAGGCTTTGATTGAGCAGCATTTTATGAATGATGCCGACCTAAAGACTCTCAGCGAGGATATTATTGCATCCGTTCTTGAGGTGTTTATTTATCGAAGCAAATACGAAGAAGCCTACTACATGATTCAAAACACTAATGCTACACAGCTTCGTCCAGAGGTAGCAAAAAAGCTTTGTCAGTTCTTGATTAATCAAAATCCTGAAAAGGCTGATGATTTCTTGATTTCTATGGTGGCTAAGCTTGTGGAAAATGGTTATTGTCATGGGGATATGGTTCGATATTTAATTCGTTTTTACGTTGGACCTACAAAGACCATGATGACAATTTTCCAAAATGCTTTCGAGAAGGGCGAGGATGTGGTTGAGTTCGGAGAGAGAATCATTACACAAGCTCTTTATAGAGATTTTCTTCCTGATGGGATTATAGATATTTTCGAAGCATATGCAGCCCGCAAGAATAACAAGATGATTGTGGAGGCGTTCCTCACATATGAGGCTCACGCATATCTTTCAGACGGTGTAGAGATTCCAGAAATTATATTCTCTTACATTTACAATAGATACAAGAAGGCTCTTTCTGTAAATGAGAGTATGAGAGTTGCATTACTTAAATTCCTATGTACGTCAAAGGATTTAGATGAGGATGATCTAAATATGCTTGATGTACTTCTCGCAGATGCAATTCTGAGAAATCAATATTTTGGATTCTTGGTAAATTGCGACGAGAGATTAAAGGTAAAGTATCATCTTTATGACAAGCATTTTATCGAGTTTAACAACGATTCTCACTTGCCAATCACTATCGTATATTCGATAAATGGTGGGGAAGAAATCGAAGAGGATATGATTGAAATGTACGATGGCTTGTATGTGAAGCAATTCATTCTATTCTATGGTGATGAGCTTAGATATGAAATCTATTGTGATCAGATTTCAGAGGATCCTTTGGAATCTGAGACGATGGTTGTTAGCAATGAGCTTGAGAAGACACAGGGAAGATATTCTTTAATGAATGACATTTCTCGCCACAATTTATACGGCGAAATACACGAATTAGCTTCATGCATGAAGCAATATCAAGGTCTTGAGACCGTTACAAATAATATTTTTTCTATACTTTAGTAGTATCCAAGGAGTTTTATGAGTAATTCAGATGGTGCATATATTGGAATTGATATAAGTTCAAAAAATACAGTAGTTAGTTTGTACAAAAAGGAAATGGATGAGCCTGTTACAGTAACTACTGTTCTTGGTGAAGAATCTTATTCAATTCCAACTGTTTTGGCCAAGAGAATAGGGATGAGTCAGTGGTTTTTTGGTGATGAGGCTATCAAAAAGAGTCGAGTTAGAGAAGCTGAGCTCATCGATGATTTATACAATTTAGCCCTCAAAAACGAGACTGTTGTTGTAGATAGTACAACCTACGAAGCGAGAGAGCTCCTTGTGATTTTCTTTAACAAATTGTTTTCTATTCCTGGGCCAATGGCTGTCATGGGCAATATTTCAAAGCTAATAGTATGTGTTGAGCAGATTAGTTTAGAAGTAATGGAGCTGATGAATTATGTGGTTTCAAAGCTTGCCATTGATTCAAAGAGATTGATGCTAATTGATAGAAATGAATGTTTTTACTTTTACGCATTATCACAAAAGCCAGAGTTATTTTTATACAATGTATGCCTATTTGATTATAGTGGTACCAATGTCATTTCCTGTGTTCTCAATAGAAATCAAAGCACAAGGCCTCAACTTGTTACCTTAGATGTGACAAATCATGGGGACATTACCGACAATAGGGATGGCTTATTTGAGGATATTGTTACAAAGACAATTGGTAATTTGCTTTTCTCGTCAGTTTACCTTGTGGGTGACGGCTTTGATGGAGATTGGATGAAGGCGTCTCTTACAAAATTGTGTAAAGGACGAAAGGTTTTCCTTGGAAAGAATCTGTATTCTAAGGGAGCTTGCTATGCAGGCTATACAAAGGATGGTAATAGAGATTGGCCATTTATTTTCATTGGAGACAATGATTTAAAGCTCAATCTTTCTATAAAGATATTAGAAAATAACGTAATGAAGTTTTATACGTTAATTGATGCTGGCCAAAGCTGGTACGATGCAAAGGGAGAATGTGAGGTCATTTTGGATGGAGATCCAGAGGTGGAGTTTTTCTTACAAAAACCGGATTCTAGGGAGACTCATACAGAGGTTCTTGAACTTACAGATTTACCAAAGCGAGAGAATCGTACTACACGACTACGTATCGAGGCCAGCCCAGTTTCTGATGTTGCTATTTCTATAACTATTACAGATTTAGGCTTTGGAGAAATATCAGCTTCTACAGGCAAAAAATGGGAGCATATAATATCTATTGAGTAAGGTGATTTAATGAGTACTTTAATATTTTGCAAAAATTCAATAGCGGCTTCGCCATATTACATAGAGGAAGCATCACTTAATGTTTATTCTCTTGAGGAGCTTAGTTATTACATTCTCAATAATGTATATCTACTGTCGTCGAAGATGATGAACCCAGAGCTCTGCAATTGGATAGGTAGGGAATTAAAAAATACTACACTAGCCAATGAGCTTCTTGGACTTGTTCAGACTAACGCGCCTTTGCACATTTTTATAGGACATATTCTTAGCGCAAATGGATATTCTTCTACAAAAGAAATTAAAGATGCGCTATCTATTATTTCTACCTTTGAGAATAAATCAGAGGCAGAGCGCAGAAAAATTCGCGCAGATCGATTAATGTCCAAGGAAAAAATAATTGATGCAATTTATGAATATGAAACCCTTCTTGCAGACGATTTGGTAAAGGAAATGCCACAGGTCACAGAGGGGGATGTTTATCATAATTTAGGGTGTGCCTTTGCAAAGTTATTTCTATTTGATGAGGCTATCAAATGTTTTGATGAGGGATACAAAAAAAATCACAAGAAGCAGACATTATATTCTTTGTTATATGCTAATAAATGCGCAAAAAACGAAGCAGGATTTGATGAGTATGTAAAGAAATATCAGGTGTCTGATGATGTGATACTTGAGGTAAATAATATTATTCTTGGGGCAACAAACAATGAAAAGATAATTGACTTTGATAAGGCTATTAATGACCTGGTTTACGACGAAAACAATAAAGCTAATTCAAAGCAGATTATGGATAATATTATTGATAGTTGGAAAAAGGAATACATAAAGCTTTGTAAAATATAATAATGCTGGGGAGAAGAAGTATGGGGCTATTTACTAATCGAAAAAAGAAAAAAGAAATTAAAGCTGCAAAAATTGATGATGCATTCAATCGTGTATATTCTCAAATAGAGGATATTGATACTTGGAATAATAAAAAGCTAGAGCATTATATTCTTGACTCTTGTGAGCAGATTATTGCGTCCACAAAGGAGCTTGAAAGGCAAAAGACCGAGTATAGGATTGTGACTCAATACTTGAACGATATAAAAGCTATTGAGAATATGCCTAAGGAAGATGCCAAAATTCTCAAAAATACTGCATCAAAAATTGTGGAGCTTGAGGAGAATCTCACTACTGCAAAGGATATTGAACGTAATATTACCGATGAGCAATTTCAGGTTATTTCATCAGATGAGCAAGATATGCCTGAAATTATTAATCGCTACATTGATAATGAAATTCTGCAGTCTAAATTAAAACGAAATCTAAGTTATCTAGAAGGCGAAAAGAGTCGTTGGGAAATTGAAAGAGAAGAGCTATCTGGTCAGGCAAAGATGTTTAAGAAGATGGCTTTTGTAATCATGTTTTCCTTTATCTTTTTGCTGTTCCTTTTGTACGTAATGTTCTATTATGCAAAAAATTCCAGTATATCTATTTGGGCATATATTGTTTTGTTTATCTGTGCTGCAAGCGGCTTTATTGTATTCCTTAGACAAAATGCAATTGTTAAGGGGAATAGGGCGGCTATTGTCCATTTAAACCAAGCAATTAGCGTTTTGAATGTGGAACGCATGAAATATGTTAATGTGACAAATGCCATTGAGTATTCAAAGGATAAATACCATGTGAAAACTGCTGCAGAGTTGCAGTATGTATGGGAGCAGTATCAAGACAAAATTAGAGATCAGCAACGTTATATTCAAAACAACTATGATTTGGAATTTTATAATGACAAGTTAGAGAGAATGCTAAAGGATATTGGGCTTAATGATGACAAAATATGGATTAATCAGGTTAATGCGCTGATTGATAGACAGGATATGGCGGAATGCAGACATCGTCTTGTTATGAGAAGGAAAAAGATTCGAGATAGAATCGATGATCATCGAAGAATAGTCCAAGAGGAAAGAGATGAAATAGATAGGCTCATGAATGAACATGAGCACTATCTGCCTGAAATTCAGGATATCATCAAATCCGTTGATAAGCTTTGCGGAACAACTCCTAAAGCTTCAAAAGTAAATTAATTATTTAAGAATAAAGTCCATATAAACTGGATTGTGATCAGAGTATTTAAATTGGTTATCGATAACTGCTGCGTTTACAACCTCGATATTAGATGATACGAAAAATCCATCGATTGTTGTTACAAAACACTCATCTGAATATGGTCTATCTGCATTTCGAACAGTAGGAACAGGGTTGTCATAATCAATTGGACCGACAATTGTAAATTCATCGTCGATTAGTTCTACAGGGAAATTTGATGCCCAGTCAGCAGTGTAATCGAACTCTCCAAAGTATTGAGAGGAATCGCCTAAGAGGTCTTTGTTCATATCGCCGCCAGTTATGACATAGTTGCCGGCATCCGCCTCTGAGAGCATATCCTCGTTTAGCATTTTAATCTGATTTTCGGCAGTAGAAGGATCTGTCGTATAAGCAGATAAATGTACATTAAAGATTACAAGCTGTTTGCCGTTGTCCACTGGAATGTAGCTTTTTGAATAGCAACGATCCAAATCTATAAGCTTTGACAAGCCTTCCTCGATTGGAAGCTGACGTCGGATTGAATCTGTGATATTTGCGCTGCTAATGGTTAGTAATCCAGATTTTGACTTACCGTGAGGCTGTGTTAGTGGATACATTAAAAATGCGCTATCGTAATTGATTGCAAAGTCGTAGCTTAGTGAATCGTATTGAGACTCTAGTAGGTTTAATATCAAATCCTCTTGGTTGACATGATAGCTTCGTGTAGAATTTAAGTCTACTTCCTGGAAAATAAAGATATCAGGTGAAACACCCTGAATACTTTCTATTGAACCAGTTATGTTTTTGATTACGGCATCCTTTGAGTAGGCCCAAGACTGTGTGCCACCATCCATAAAGAATGAATAATCATCGGAGTAAGCTCCAAAACCAAGATTTGCAGATGAAATACGATATTCATTTTCCGTTGTAAATGCTGATAGTGGTGAGCCAGTTGATGATATTTCCAATTCTTGATTATCGTCTATACGATGATATGAGATTAGGATATATGCTAAATAGCCTACGAATACTAATACGAGAACTATTAAAATTGATAAAAATATTTTTAATATACGTTTCAAAATACATTATTTCCTTTCCTATTTGTAACTTTTTTATAGTAACATAATTATCGTTACATATGGAGATAAAATTTTGAAAATTTCAGTCTGAAGGGAGAATATTTATGCTAGAAAATTTACGACAATCATTGGATTTTAGATTGAATTCTTTATATTTTATATTGCAAGGGTTTTACTGGATGATTGTTTGTGCTGTTGTCAGTTTAGGTAGCGCATATTTGTCCACCA